>Ga0210005_1002093_pt1 | contig 11897 bp, 10 predicted proteins | sample CryGey02umfilter_3_FD_183961 | JGI IMG/M metagenome (GOLD analysis project Ga0210005, IMG submission 183961) | Groundwater microbial communities from aquifer in Utah, USA - Crystal Geyser 4/9/14 0.2 um filter (SPAdes) (version 3) | ecosystem: Environmental > Aquatic > Deep subsurface >... | reverse complement strand
CTTGCGAGGTGATGGTTGAAAATAATCAATTTAAAAAAGAGATTAAATATTTATTAAGTGATATACTAAAAGTCAAAGAAAATAAAAAAGCCGAGTGTTCGGCTTGAGGGGTTAGAGTCCCATTATTACACTATCGTAAACATAGCATATTCTGTATTAGAAGTCAAGAGTAGATAAAAAATGGCCTCGTTGCGACCTTTTCTGGAAGTTCTTATGATTAAAATTTTTTTCCTCTACTTCAACTTTGCTCAGTGCAAACAAAATTAAAATGTGGTTCCCGCTCAAATAAAATTTGAGCGAGGCTCGCTCAGACAATCTGAGCGGCGAGCTGACCCCGAATAAATTTACTCCGCAAATTTAACGGGGTAAATGCTTTTTCAAAATGCCGGAGATGGTTTATAGTGGAATTATACAACTCTGCTCGAACATTTTTTGAACGAAACTCCTGACTGATTGCCGCGCTTCGCGTGGTTGGAACGAAACCTGACGCTCGAGCAAGTAAAAAACAAGAATTTTTGTTTACCCCATAGTCAAATGCGAGGCATTTGTATTTCGGGGCCCGCCCTCGCTTTCCGCCGCCGCCGAATTTCGTGCCAGTGAAACTGGCGCACCGCAAAAATTATTTACTGAAATAATTTTCCGGGTCCATTCGGATTATAACCTTTTTCTATTTCTTCTCCATCCTTAAATCCATCTCCATCAGTATCGGCTTTGTTCGGATTAGTACCATAAATAGTTTCCAATTGGTCGGGCAAACCGTCTTTATCTGTATCCTTGTTGAAATCCTGTTGATTAGCCGCCGGAAAGGTGCCACCCGGAGTAAGACCCTGCAATCCTCCGAATAATTCTCCCAAAAATTCTTCTAATTGTTTTGCTTGTTGCGGGATGTCAATTTGAACCGGCTTATTAAAGTTTTTTAACAGAAGAGTGAAACTAATTTTACCAGAAGTTTTTGATTTATCAGTTTCTTTTATAATTGAGCTTAAGATAATTTTGTATGGCAACAAATCTTTTTTACCAATCCAAATTTCTCCTTCGGGCAACTCCACTGCTTCGAAACTTTTGTCAAAATTCGCAAGCTCTTCTTCAGTTAATGTCTTGTCTTGAACAATTTGGCTAATATCGGCGAATAGTTTTTTGACCCCCTCTTTATCAATCGCGAATTTATAGTGATAAGTATTTATGCCTTCGATTTTTTCACCAGCCAACTTTTCAGTTATTTTGAAGATTTTGGTTTGCTGGACAGCAGTTTTTAATTTTTCAATTTGTTCCGGAGATAATTCTTGCTTTTTTTGGGTTTCTTTAAGCTGTTCCTCTATTTTTTCTAGTCCAAATTGTTTTTTTAGAGCTTCAGTGTCAATTTTTATCCATTGATTCTTTATAGCACTCAAATCAAAAAAACCTAAATTAGGCACATCGCTAAGTTTGGCATAAATAATTTTTCCGATAGTTCTTATTTCTAACCTAAAGGCAAACTCTCCTTGTGGCAGTGCATCCGTCTTAATATTGAAAGAAAATAAACCTTTCGGATCATCTAAGTTTTGGATATCAGATGAGCCAGTAAAATTAATTGAAAAATCATTCAACTTTTTATTTGATGCCGATTGTGTTGGTTGCAAAAGACTGCTGCCGCCCATTAAGTCGCCCGTATTGACTTCTGCTTTTATTTCTCCTGAATACTCCAAAGATTTAATTTCGGTCAGTTTTACGGTCATCTTTTGGACAATTTTTTCCGGCGACTGAAAATAATTAAAATATGCAAACACTCCACCGCCAATTATCAATACCCCACCGATTATAGAAACAATTGCGAGTAAGGTTTTATTTAATCTTCTGGAAGGCTGTGAGGAAAATGATTGAGAGGGTGTATCGCTTGGTGCGAGCGGTTGAATAGACGGAGAAGAAGAAAAGGCTTCATCAATATCTCGCGCTTGCCAGCCGTTAGTTATAAGAGAACTTTTAATTTGTTCTTTGCTTATACCCTGTTGTAATTGTTGCTTGATATAATCAAGCAGTTGTTGGTTGACCATAATTTTTTAAAATTAGTAATTATTATTTGCGACCTTACTTATAGTTTACCCCCCCCCGACACTTTTTGCAACAATCATTTTGTTGACTCATCAACGCTAACCTCAAGAGCTTTGGTTATTTTTTGAGAGTATCAAGTGTTGGATTCTGGTTTTTGCCAGCTTCAATTTTGATAATCCTATTATTGGCGACACCGGCGACTTGAATTTCCGCTTGGCGAGCCGCGCTGTGCGCGGCGAGCCAGTGTTCCCATACCTTTCCGCGCTTCGCGCGGCTGAATCGGTCGGGAAAATTTCTGAAAGTCAATTGTTGGTGCCGGAGGCCAGAATCGAACTGGCGACGCCTTGCTCTTCAGGCAAGCGCTCTACCACTGAGCTACCCCGGCATAGATTTTATAAATTAGCAGACACTGGCCGTTATTTATAAATTGGCCACTTTATTTATAGTAAATTTATAATAACAAATATCTGCCGAAATTCAAAGTTTTAATAGCTAATGAGGTAAATGTTCAATTTTTTCGCCTAAAAGCTTGGCTTTCTTTTCCAATTTTTCCTCCTTTTTAAAAATTATTTTCCGTAAGTAAAATTCGATTAAGAAAACTAGAACAATAATAGCTACCAAGCCGATTTCCATTTGTTTGAAAATCTTGACCGCTTTTAGATACGCCAAACTGGAAATTAAAAAGTAACCGAAAATGCTGATGAAAATAAACCAGAAACTAAAAGCCAAAATGATAGTTTTTAAAAATTTTCGGAATTTTATTTTTGACCAGCCGCTTAAAAACATCACGGCAAAGTTTAAGCCGATTAAAAATTTAACCAGAATAAAGAAATAAATTAAGTTGTTGGAAAGATGATGTTCAATATGTTCACGATAAGGAAGGTGTCTTTCCAAGAACTGACCCAATTTTTTATCGCGAGTGAAACGGCCCACAAAGTAGGGCAGCAGGTCAGCCATAAAAATGCCCGAAGCCACGGCTATAAAAAAACCGGACCAGCCGATATTTTTATTAACCAAAAGTGTTAAACCAAAAAAAGCGCCGATTTCTCCTTGAAAAAAAGTGCTTAAAAAAACAAGAAAGTGGCTGGCAAAAGGATATTCGGCAGTGAAGTGATTCAAAAAAATAAATAAACCGTTAGCCATTGTTTTATTTTACCATATTTTTATAATTTAAAGAGAATGGCAGATATAATTAATCCTGATTTAGCGAGATTTAAGGCCGTCAGAGCCCGGGGACCGGGCGGTCAAAGAGTCAACCGCCGTTCAACAAAAATTCAAGCTTGGGCGAAAATTGAAGATTTGTCTCTTTCTGATTTTCAAAAACAACTGATTCGGAAAAAATTAGCCAACCACATTAATGGGAGAGACGAATTAGAAGTAGAAGAGGAAGAAGAATCTTCTCAATTCTTGAATAAAAAAAGAGCCCTCGGGCGATTAAATGAATGGGTAAAAGAAGCGATAAGAGAAAAGCCCCCTCGTCTTCCTAGCAAACCGCCGCTTTCGGCTGAAGAAAAAAGAATTAGAGAAAAGAAAATAAATACCCAAAAGAAAAAAAGCCGTTCTTTAAAACATCAATTGGCATATCAATCCGAAGAGGATTCGGAAATAAATGGTGGGCGTAGCTTAGCTGGTTAAAGCGCCAGGTTGTGGCCCTGGAGATCAAGGGTTCAAATCCCTTCGTCCACCCGATAATTAGTAGTTAGTATTTAGTAGTTAGTAATTAGTTTTAAAATCAAATGGCAAAATTGATTTTTGATATTGAAACTGTTGGCGAAGATTTTGATTCTTTGGATGAAACCACTAGGAATTCTTTAACTCAGTGGATTAAAAAAGAAGCGGAAAACGAACAGGAATATAAACAAGCCCTTGAAGACCTTAAAAATCGTTTGGGTTTTTCGCCCTTGACCGGCCAAGTGGTTGTTATTGGAGTTTTGGATTACGAAAAAAACAGCGGCGCGGTTTATTTTCAGGCGCCCGAAGAAAAAATTCAGGAATTTACCGAAGGCGATTTTAAATTCAAACCAATGAGCGAGGAAGAAATGCTGAAAAGTTTTTGGGAAGGAGCAAAAAATTACACGGAATTTATCAGTTTCAATGGCAGGGCTTTTGACGTTCCATTTTTGATGATTCGTTCGGCAGTTCATAAAATTCGACCAAGCAAAGATTTATTATCCAACCGCTATTTAAGCAGTCAAAAATACGAATCTCTTCATATTGATTTAATGGACCAATTGAGTTTTTATAGCGCCCTGCGCAAAAGAGGGAGTCTTCATTTATGGACAAGGGTTTTTGGCATTAAAAGTCCCAAAACCGAAGGCATTACCGGCGATGATATTGGCCGATTGTTTAAAGAAAAAAAATACTTGGATATTGCCCGCTATAATACCTTGGATTTAAAAGCCACCAAAGCCCTTTTTGATTATTGGAATACTTATTTGAGATTTTAGCCCATATAACAACTGCGATAAGGGGAGAACTCAGTGTTCTAAAATAATGTAAGAAATCGCAGCGTTGTTTACATTCTGCTCCGCCTGCCTGTCTGACGGAACCGGCCGTTCTTCGGCTCCAGCGGCCGAAGCCGGCCTTGATCTCTCGGCGTCCGAACTCCTTGCTTCGCTCGGAGACCAAGCTTCGGACGTCTCCGAGACATTCCGCATGACAGGCAGGCGGAACAAATAGACAAACAGAAAATCTTTTCACAGTCAGCCTGTGAAGCGAGCTTTGAACGAAGATAATTTCTCCCGAGCGGAGTGGCTGGCGAGAAAAGATTTTCTGGATTGTAAACAACGCTTGAAAATCTTACATATTATTATTAGTTGTTTAGTGGTATAATAAAAATACTTGGGATTTTATGCTTATTAAAAATTTTGAGGCCTTGGCAACTAATAAAAATAGACATAGCGCTTTAACTATTGTTGATGCGGCTTATGAATCAATTTTAGTTTACGAGCAAATTAAGAAACGTTTGGTTTTTAAAAACAAAGCCCTTTATCGGGACGGCCGAATGGTTTTTGAAGATTTTAAAAATCTTTATTTTTTGGGTTTGGGTAAGGGCTCTTATGAAGCAGCTAGGGCTTTTGAAGAAATAGCCGGCGATTTGATAACCGAAGGAGCGGTCATTGACATTTCCGGCGGTCCCTTGAAGAAAATTAAGTCTTTGATTGGCACTCATCCTTATCCCAGTGAACAAAATAAAGCCGCAGCTCAGGAACTGCTTAAAATCGCTGACAAAGCGGAAAAAGACGACGTCATTGTGGCTTTTATTTTTGGCGGCGGTTCAGCCCTGGCTTGTTTTCCTTCCGGGAATTTAATGGTCATTGATTTGGAATCAATTTTCAGGGAAGCCACCAAAAGGGGAATGGCCATTGGAGAATTAAATGTGATTAGAAGACATCTTTCGCAAATTCACGGCGGATTTTTGGCTCAAGCCGCCTATCCGGCCTGGGTTTACGCTTTTATTGTTTCTGATGTGCCGGGAAATAATTTAAACATTGTTTCTTCCGGGCCAACGGTTTTTGATCCCACCACAATTTATGAAGCCGAACAAGTGGCGGAAAAATATCACTTTGCTCAATTACGTTTTCAAGAAACACCCAAAGACCCCAAAATTTTTGAAAAGGTTCATAATGAACTTTTTCTTTCCAATATTGAGGCGGTTTTGGCAATGATGAATAAAGCCAAGGAATTGGGATTTAATCCCAGTCTTTGGACTTTAACCAAACAAGGCGAAGCTCAATTTGTTGGCCGGGAAGCTTTGAGGGTTTTACGAAAACTTACTACTCCCGCGGCTTTAATTGGCGCCGGAGAAACAACCGTGGACTTAATCAATGTTTTTAATCCGGGCAAGGGCGGCCGCAATCAAGAAGTTGGCGCCGGCGCTTTACTGGATTTGCAAACCGATGAATTGATTATTAGTTTTGCTTCTGACGCCCACGATAATACCGAAGCCGCCGGAGCAGTCGTGGATACTGAAACGGTTTGGAAGGCTCATAGGAAAGGATTAAAGGCCGAAGAATTTTTAAATAACCACGATATTTTCCGCTTTTTTGAACAAACCAATGACTTAATTTTTGTCGAGCCTCTGACGGCCAATGTTTCGGATTTACTTTTAGCCCTTAAATTTTAAAATAAAAATAAGCGATTTTAATGATGAAAAATAAAAATAAAAAATTTATTTTGTGGTTTGAGAAAATCGGCATTGAAGACGTTGGTTTAGTAGGCGGCAAAAACGCTTCTTTAGGAGAAATGATTCAAAACTTGACTCCCTTGGGCGTAAGGGTTCCGCCGGGATTTGCCGTCACCGCCGAAGCCTATTTTTATTTTTTAAAATCAACCGGTCTTTTCAATAAATTAAAAAAAATTTTAGCGGATTTAAACATTAAAGACGTTAATGATTTAAGCAAAAAAGCCAAAGCCGTTCGTTTGGAAATTTTAAATACTTCTTTGCCCAAAGATTTAGAAGTTGAGATTAAAGAAAATTATTTAAAACTTTGCCAGCGGCTGAAAAATGAAAATTTGGAAGTGGCGATTCGTTCTTCCGCCACGGCCGAGGACTTACCCACGGCGAGTTTTGCCGGTGCCCATGAAACCTATTTAAACATCAGCGGAGTTCACAATGTTATTGAAGCGGTCAAGCGATGCTTCGCCTCTCTTTTTACTGACCGGGCAATTTCTTATCGGGTTGATAAGGGCTTTGACCATTTTAAAGTCGGTCTTTCCGTTGGCATTCAAAAAATGGTTCGGGCTGATTTGGGTTCTTCTGGCGTGATGTTTACCTTGGATACGGAAAGCGGTTTTAAAAATGTTATTTATTTAACTTCCATTTGGGGTTTGGGCGAAACCATTGTTCAGGGCCGAGTTGAACCGGACGAGTTTTATATTTTTAAGCCCACTTTAAAACAAGGCTATAAACCGATTATTTATAAAAAAATCGGCAGCAAAGACAAAAAAACTGTTTATAGCCGTCACGGTTTGAAAACCACCAAAGAAGTATCCGTTGATTTAAAAGACCGTCATATTTTTTCTCTCGCCAACGATGATATTTTAACTTTAGCCAAATGGGGGATTCTTATTGAGGAGCATTATTCCAAAAAGCAAAAGCGCTGGATGCCGATGGACATTGAATGGGCAAAAGACGGCCAAACTCAAGAATTATTTATTGTCCAATCCCGGCCGGAGACTATTCAAGCAGGGAAAGACTTTCAAACTTACGAAATTTATAAATTAAAAAGCAAAGGGCGATTATTGTTAAAAGGGTTGGCGGTTGGCGAAAAAATTACCAGCGGCCGGCTGAGATTAATAAAAGACGCTTCGGGAATTAATGAATTTCAAGCTGGCGAAATTTTAGTTACCCAAATGACTGACCCGGATTGGGAGCCGATTATGAAAATTGCCGCCGGCATCATTACCAACGAAGGCGGACGCACGAGTCACGCCGCCATTGTTTCTCGGGAATTGGGCGTGCCGGCGATTGTCGGCGCTGACAAAGCCACCCAAATTTTAAAGACCGGTCAATTAATCACTATAGATTGTTCAACCGGCAGCGAAGGTTTAATTTATGAAGGCGCCTTAAAATGGGAAAAAGAAAAAATTTCTTTAGCTCATTTGCCTCAAACGAAAACTAAAGTGATGTTAAACATCGGCGAGCCGGATTCGGCTTTTGTTTACAGCCATTTGCCGGTTGACGGCGTGGGGTTGGCAAGAATTGAATTTGTGGCCGCGAGCGTCAAAATTCATCCCTTGGCCTTGGTTAATTTTAAAAATTTAAAAAATGAAAAATTAAAAGAAAAAATTGAAGAATTGACCGCCGGCTATCTTGATAAAAAAGAATTTTTTGTGGAAAAACTGGCTCAAGGGTTAGGTAGAATTGCCGCCGCTTTTTGGCCCAAAGAAGTGATTATGCGTTTTTCCGATTTCAAAACAAACGAATACAGGACTTTAATTGGCGGTGAATTATTTGAGCCGGAGGAGGCAAATCCGATGCTTGGTTGGCGAGGAGCTTCCCGGTATTATCATCCTCGTTACCGACCGGCTTTTGAACTGGAACTTAAAGCAGTGAAAAAAATAAGAGAAGAATACGGTTTAAAAAATTTAAATGTGATGGTGCCTTTTTGCCGGACGCCGGAAGAAGGAAAAAAAGTTATAAAGATAATAGAAGATAGCGGGCTAAAAAGTGACAAAGATTTTAAGCGGCTTAAAATCTTTGTCATGTGCGAAATTCCTTCTAATGTGATTTTAGCCGAAGAATTTTTAAAAATTTTTGATGGTTTTAGCATTGGTTCTAATGATTTGACTCAATTAACTTTGGGCATTGACCGCGATAATGCCGCTTTAATTAATATCGCCGATGAACGTCAAGAAGCAGTGAAAAAGTTGCTCGCTCAAGCGATTAAAATTGCCAAGGCTCAAAATAAATACGTAGGTATTTGCGGTCAAGCGCCCAGCGATTTTCCGGAAATTGTGGAATTTTTAGTCAAAGTCGGAATTGATTCCATTTCTTTAAACCCTGATACGGTTATTAAAACCAAAATAAATATAGCTAAAATAGAGAAAAAAATAAAAAATGGCTAAGATTGTCAGCTTACGGGCGTTGGAAATTTTGGACTCCCGCGGCTTCCCGACCCTGGAGGTGGCAATGACTGATAATTTTGGCCGGCGGGCGAAAAGTAGTGTTCCGGCTGGCAAAAGCCGCGGCTGTTTTGAAGCTTGGGAAAAACGTAATAGTCGGGGTGAAAGTTTTGAAGCTCAGCGAGTTTCTCAAGCGGTTAAAATAATCAATGAAATTCTCAGTTCCAGATTAAGGCACTTTGAACTTCAGCCGAAAAAAATTGACCAGTTTTTAATGAAACTGGACAATACGGCTAATAAATCAAAATTGGGAGCGAATGTTATTTTGGGAATCAGTTTAGCCGCTTGGAAATTAGACGCTTTAACTCAAAAAAAAGAATTATATCAATATCTCCATAAGATTTTTTGGCAGAAAAGTTTGGAAAAAATAATTTGGCCGCGGCTTTTTATTAACGTGATTAATGGCGGCGTTCATTCAACCAGCGATTTAGCTTTTCAAGAATATCAAATTATTTCCCGGTCTCAACTCCCGGAAAAAACAGTGTTTGCCGCGGCAGAATTTTATCAGAGATTAAAAAAAGAAGTTTTAAAAGAATTGGACAAGGAGTCTTTAAACGTCGGCGATGAAGGCGGTTTGGTTTTGGCTAAAATTTCTGATAATGAAAAGCCCTTAAAAATTCTTCAAAAGATTCTGAAAGGAAAATTCAAAAATCAGTTTTCTTTGGGCTTGGATTTGGCGGCCAGTCAGTTTTTTTCAAAAAATTTTTATAAATTTGGCAATAAAAAATTTAAAACCACTCAATTTATAAATTATTTAAAAAATTTAAGTCAAAAATATCATTTGTTTTCTTTGGAAGACCCCTTGGAAGAAAATGACTTTTTTGGCTTTTCGCAATTAAATGAAGTTTTAAAATTAAAAACCTTAATTATTGGCGACGATTTAACAGTAAGCAATATTAAGCGGGCTCAAAGGGCCATCACCGGGAAATCTATCAGCGCTTTGCTTTTAAAACCCAATCAAGTCGGAACCATAAGTGAGGTCTTGGAAACCGCGGCTTTGGCAAGAAAAAATAAAATACCCGTCATCGTTTCTCATCGCAGCGGCGAGACCAATGATGATTTTATTGTTGATTTAGCTATTGGGATTGAAGCCTTTGGTTTAAAAATTGGTTCGCCCATTCGAGGCGAACGCTTGGCTAAATACAACCGGCTTTTGGAAATTCAGAAAGGAATCAATTAGTTTTTGTTTGGGGAAATGTTAAAATAAAATTATGTTGACTTTAGAAGAAATGCTTTTGAGGTTGGGAGCGGCTGTTATCTTAGGCGCCATTGTCGGTTTTGAAAGGGAAATTGTCGGCAAAGAAGCTGGCATTAGAACCGATGTTATGGTGTCGGCCGGAGCAGCAATTTTTACCATTGTCGGTCTTGTTTTGCCTTATATCATCAGTTTATCGCCGGAAAATTTGCCTGATATTTTAGCCCGAAACAGCGGTTTTTTGGCTGTAATTGCCAATATTGTGGTTGGCGTCGGTTTTTTGGGGGCCGGAATAATTGTTAAGCACGGACTTCGCGTTCGGGGGCTAACAACGGCCGCGGCAGTTTGGTTTACTGCCGCTATCGGCATTTTGTGCGGTTTGGGATTATTAAAATTTGCTGCCATTTCATCTCTCGGCTTGGTTTTAATTTTAATTTTGCTTCGGAAACTTAATATGTATAAGTGGTTAGGCAAAGATATAAATAAGAACGGTCAGGAAAGCAAAGATATAGATAATAACGGTCAGGGTGAATAAGATTTTGATGCGGAGAATTTATTTGGATTACGCCGCTTCCACGCCAATGGCGCCGGAAGTTAAAAAAGCAATGGAGCCTTATTTTGGTTATTTGTCAAACAAAGGATTTGGCAATCCGGGTTCGCTCCATTTTTTTGGTCAGGAAGCAATGGCTGCGGTTGATAAATCGCGGGAGATAATTGCTAAAGCCATTGGCGCTGATTTCCGGGAAATAATTTTTACTGGTTCAGCTACCGAAGCCAATAATTTGGTCTTGCGAGGTTCGCTTGCGGAACTACGCAGACAAGACGCGAAATTACGCAGACAAGACGCGAAACCACGCGGAAATAGAATTATCATCTCAGCCATTGAGCATCCGTCAATTTTGGAAACAGCCCGAGATTTGGAAAAAGAGGGAACAGAAGTGATTTATATTCCCGTGGATAAAAACGGCATTGTTGAGTTAAAGAAAATTAAAAAAGCTTTAAACGAACGAACAATTTTGGTTTCTATAATGTATGCCAATAATGAGATTGGAACTATTGAACCAATTAAAGAAATTGCCGAAATTATTCAGCGATTCAAAGCTACGAATGCATCCGAATCTCCAAAAAATATTATTCAGCGATCTGAATCTCCAAAAAATATATTCGTAAATTCGGATAAATTTGTAGTTTGGGATCGGTATCCTTTGTTTCATACTGATGCTGTTCAAGCTTTTCAATATTTAAATTGTCAAGTCAGCGACTTGAAAGTTGACTTAATGACATTATCAGCTCATAAAATTTACGGACCTAAAGGCATTGGCGTTTTATATGTCAAAGAGCAAAATAACATCCTTCCTTTTATTGTCCCTATAATTACCGGCGGGGGACAGGAATTTGGTCTACGGTCAGGGACTGAAAATGTTCCTTTGATTGTGGGTTTTAGCGAGGCAGTAAAAATTATTTCTCATTCCCGGCCCAAAGAAATTAAAAGAATGAATCAGCTCAGTCAGTATTTTTGGAAAGAAATTAAAAAAATTTTTCCCAAAGCAGAAATTAACGGAATCGAACCTGGCAGAGATAAACGTTTGCCCAATATCTGCAATATCTTTTTCCCCGGTTATTCAGCGGAAGAACTTTTAATAAAACTTGATTTAAACGGTTTAGCGGTTTCAACTGGTTCAGCTTGTTCCGCCAGGGCTTTTAAACCATCAGAAGTTCTGCGAGCCTTGGGTTTAAGTCAAAGCCGGATTAAAAACAGTCTGCGCTTCAGTTTCGGTAAATTTTTAACCATGAGCGATATCAAAGAAGCTCTCAAAAAGATAAAAGCTGTTCTCTAAAAATAAAAAAAGATAAAAAGTTTCCGTCTTCGCTTCCCCCACATATGAGGGAAAAGTGAAGATGGTTTAAATTTATTTAAATTCAAAAAATAAATTCAAAAAACAAAAAGTCAATTTAAATTAGTCATCCTTATTTAGTCATCTTTACGGCGACCACCGAATAGATGACAAATATCTTATTACTTTATAAAAGATTAATCTTTTATAGA
>Ga0210005_1002091_pt1 | contig 11905 bp, 13 predicted proteins | sample CryGey02umfilter_3_FD_183961 | JGI IMG/M metagenome (GOLD analysis project Ga0210005, IMG submission 183961) | Groundwater microbial communities from aquifer in Utah, USA - Crystal Geyser 4/9/14 0.2 um filter (SPAdes) (version 3) | ecosystem: Environmental > Aquatic > Deep subsurface >... | reverse complement strand
ACTGACTTCTTCGAAACGACAGTTGTTCGTCATTTTAAGCTCCTTGCAACATGGTTGCGATTGCGTGGCTGATGGGATGAGCTACAAGGTCTTCGATCCATAGCCACTGACCGTTGGGATTGATCTCTAGAAAGATGAACCGCTCATCTGGTGTAAAGATAATATCAATTGCACCAAATGTCAAACCCATCTTCCTGACTAATGCTATACACCTTTGTTGTATTTCTGTCGGCAGTTCAACTTTTTCGTGTCGAACCTTGGTAGGATCCCGTCGCCAATCGTGCCTTGTTTCCATGTTTTCTTGTGAATATTGAGCTGCGGCAAAAACCTGATCGCCTAGAATGGTTACCCGTATTTCAAACTGTTTCTCAATGTACTTCTGAAACAAACACGGGGTTACGGAAACTCGAGAAACGAGCTTGTCAAGCTCAGAATTCTTGAGGGGTTTTGTCAGGAAAATCAGTGGGGCACCGTTAGGCCTTTCAATATGACTCTTTGCTACGGGTTTGTACACAATATCTCCATTCTCGTTCGCGAAGCGCCGTAGCGAATCTGGGTTGTTGGTAACCAGCGTCTGAGGAAGTTCGAATCCTATCTCTTTTGCAATATAAAGCTGCCAAAGCTTATTCTCCGCCATACGATTAGCGAAAGGGTTATTCAACCACCTTACGGTGTCACCTAAATATCTCCACATTCCGTCAAAAACACACCGTTCCTCATTTTCTGCAAATACTCTCTTCCATTCCTCACCGCCTTCAGATCCACGTTTGTATCGAGGTCGACGATACCAGATTGAAGTAATATCTGAAAGTGAGAAAGCCTGCGAGTTGTTGAGAAAACTAATCGTCGAGCTCCCGTTCACGGGGTCGAATTCAAGAAATGATACTACACCCATTGTTCGAAGATTGAGAACTTGATATGTTCCCAAAGGAAGATGGCTCACAACTCTTTGCACATGCAAATCATCTTCCGAAGAAAGAATGAGTATCACAAGAACCTCCTTTTTGTAAAAAGTTCAGTGTTCATGAGCCTAAAAAGTTGAGCTCCCTACTTTTAAACTACCACAAAATTCAATATTTAACAAATGCCTGTATAAGCTTTTTCATCGACTTGAATCCGTGTGGCGATTGGTATGGCTTTGTAAGCAAGGAAGAGAGCCGTATCGTGGCTGAGATGATTGTTGAGATGCTCTGAACCACAAGTTCAGAGCATCTTTATTATATATTTAACCCCTTTTAAATAATTAGGATGAGCTAAATTATGTCCGGCTTCTTTTATTAGATAAAAACTTTTCTTGCCCAGCCATTTTTTATATGATTCTTTTGCCACCTTGATTGCAATTTTCCAATCCTTTTTTCCTATTAGAAACCAAGCTTGGGCAGTTTGATCATCTGGAAAAGAATATTTTCTAAAACTATTAAAAAGTTTTTTACCAAAATATTTTTTTGTTTCCTTTGGTATATATTTTAAATTTTCTTTAAAATAGGGTGATATTGAGCAAAAAATATACCCCTTCATATTCTTTTTAGATGAAAGGATTGATGCGACATAAGCGCCGAAAGAAAAACCCAGAATGTAACCATTCTGTATATTGTTCGGAATTTTTAAATCAGCTTGTTTAACATAATCATCCATACTCATCTTTGTTGACCAGTGGATGTTTACAGGCATAACTCTGAAGCCCAGATTACGAGCATACTTAATAAGCTCACTGTAGTTTCTTGCTCTGGTGGACTCCCCCATTCCGGGGATTATATATATTTTGGGCTTTATACCACGCATAGTTACAGATTATCACACATCAAGAGAGTGGAAAAAGAGGGGTGAAAATGGATGGGTTTACTTAAAAATCTGCATACAAACAAAAAATCCCCATTGGGGATTTTGGGGATTTTGGGGATTTTTTGTTTGCCGTTTGTGCTTCAGGCTCTACGCCACACACTTTTTGTTCTACATTCCGCGTATGTTCCGCGTGTGACTAAAACTCATTCCGCGTATATTTCCGTATCTGTGAAAGAAACATTACAAATATGAAACGACCTGGATCAACTGAGTTTATAAACTCATCTAGCAACACATTAAATTCCGATGCATTAGTAAAGAAGTCGCCATAGCGTTCATACGCATTCAAAAACATCTCTCGTTCACTTTCTATGATTTTGTCAAAAGCAAACTGTTTGAACCCTATTTATTAATTTTATCATTTTTTCAAAAAACAAAGCCACCCACATAAGCGGGTGGCTCATTAAAACAAGCCTTTGAGTGTTGAGTAATCAAAACGCTCAGAGTTGAATACGTTGCTCAGCCCCTTTATCAGATTCTGCTGGCTCAGGTGGCGCATTGCTTCTTGGACACTACCAGGCTTCTGTTCTGCCTTGAGAACAACTCGCTTAAGTAAATTGAATCTACGATGCTCAACGGTAGCTACTGAGTCATTTAGATTCGCCTCTTTCCTGTTCCAACCCATAGAACTAAGCAAGAGCAAGCGAAGCAAATCCCCGTTGTAGCCGAGAGTTCTCATCCTATCCAGACTCCACTTCTCTTTTTTGCCCGGATGGATAATAAGTGGAGAAACAATTAAGTCGGCGACAAATTCTGGCACTAATTCTAAACAGAGCAGGTAAGCTGTTACCGCCTGCCTGAGAACTTGGTTTGTTATAACCGCTCGTAGTTGCCCATTACTCTGATTAGTTAGAACCAACGGAAGAAACGACCAAAGGAATTCAACATCTATATTCCAGCTTCCAAAATGAAAACCCGTAGATCGCACTCTGGAAATAGGAATCCTCTGTTTGTGAATTTGGCTCACAAGCTCGTTGACTTCCTTTTGGTACCACCGGGGGTATACTCTGATTTGTTTAAAGGTGGTTTCTGGTTTGAGTGCATAGACTAAAGTCTCTACACTCGTGATTTTTGCCTCTAGACCACAGACTTTGCATACCACAGCTTCGCCGGTTCTCTTGAATGTCTTCTGTTTTGCATATTCAATCACACTGATTGGAATCGCTAAAACACCACAAGGGCACAGAAAACACTTTTGAGAAAGAACCGAAATCCTGTCCGAACTGCAGGCTTGCATTGCTTTAGCGAGCAAATTATTGCTGAAACTTTCGTCTGTAACTCGCTCACAACTAATCCCCAAGAAATCTAAGTTTGCAAGATACGCCCTTTCTTCTTCTAGCGAGGGTGCTCGCAAACCCAATTTCCCGTAACAAAAAACTCCTTTTTCGCATGTCTGTATAGACAGACTGTCCACCAGAATTGGAGTTAACCAATACCCTAATGGATGAGAGTTTTTAACTGAAACCGGTAATGAAAAAAACATTTGGTTACCCTCCAATTAGGCGTTATATTTCAAGGAACTCTAGGGACCCACAGATGAGTCCTGACCCCCTGTTGACATATTATTATATATTTAGTTTAAAATAAAGTCAGTTATAACCTTTTGACTGTCTTCCTTGTAGCTACTTGTGCTGTGAGCAGAATCGGTATACTCCCAAGTTATGTAGGGACTTTCTATATTTTTTTGTATTGATTCTATAATTTCAACTGGGATGGAGGTGTCGTTTTTGCCGTGTAAAACCAAAGTTGAAATTTTCAATTTATTTAAGGCATCAACAACAGATTTCTTTTGCGAAAGAGGAGATCTGCCGAGTAAGAAATCCTTTAAATCTGAATTTTTGCCAGTGCGACACGAAAACGGAAAAGCATTCTTGAGTAGTGAGAGTAAGCTCTTCATTTGGTCAGCAAAATTTTTGCCAAGTTCTTTGGTTGGAAAATCTTTGGGATTAAAAAGTAATGCACTAGAGAGCAAAATCATTTTGTCGAATTTATCTTTATGGCCCAATAAGGCAACAATTGAGCTAAAGCTCGTGCCAATTAAAATAACCTCTTTGACTTTTCCTATTTCAATCTCTTTGCCAAAATATAGTTCTTTTACTCTAGATTTAGTGGCAAGGTTATAGAGTTCTGCGACATCCTTTATTGAATTTTTGGCTCCGAATATACCACCGCTGTCAATAAACCCAGAAAAGTTTGGAAAATAAACCACAGCGCCGGTACTCAAAAGTATACTCAACATTTTTTCTATATTTGTTGATGGTGGCAGGCCTGGAAGCAGTAGGATGACCTTACCAGATTTTTGTTCCGGGATATAAAGATTTGCAATATAATTTTTATATTTGACTTTGTAAGTAACCATTATTTTGTATAGTAGCATAAGGCCACGGTGTGTTCAAACTTAAATTTATTTATTTTTATTGCTTTTGCACCAGTGATTCTAGATAATATTTTTTTAGCTTCAGTATTATTTTTAAAATTTATATCTACAATTTGGGGTTCAATTGTAAATCCAAACTTTCTAAATATATTATTTATGCTGTTTATTCTCTTTTGGCTATAATCAGGAAAGAGGGTTGTAAAGTCATCTTTCTTGAATGCACCGATCCTAACTATACCGCCACCACTTTTTAAAACTCTTTGCATTTCTCGAATGGTTTTAGATGGTGGAAATGACCCCCATGTAATCAAAATATTGTCCACACTCTCATCCAATAATGGTATCTTGGCTGCCGAAGACCAAATATAATTTATTTTATCGTTATCAACATACTTTTTCCTGGCATATTCCAAAAGTGGTTTTGAAAAATCTAATGCAAAGACCTTATCAAAATATTTTGAATAGAAGTTTGTTTTATGACAGGTGCCACAAGCTATATCTAACAAAATTCCACCAGTCAGTTTACTCTTGATCCTATCCTTTAGTTCCTTTGAGAAAACTTCAGAAACACTGAATATGTGATAGAGGTCTGCGTTTTCTTTGTAAACCTTATGAAAATTTGTTCCAAAGCCCCTTTTCATAATTTAATATATGTCTTTCTTGTAAATCTCATCGAGTGCCAAATTATAAATTTTTTCATAAAGTAAGACATAATCTTTAATATCATCACTCTTAGAATTAAGCATTGTCCAGTCCTCATCGGTAAACACTTTCGGATATTTAGAATCTATCAGATTTTTAACCTCATCATTTTCTAGCCACTCTTGGTTCATTAGTAACAAATCAAACATAGATCGAATAACATGTTTTTGGTGATATTTTGGATTATTATCTTTATTCTTTCTCACGCCTAAAATATATTCTTGTCTTGCATGAAACAAATATCTCTGAATTCTTACCACCAAGCTAACCAATAGTTGTTTCTTAGACGGTTCAAGGTCTGAAAATGGATTCATACCATAGAGAGGTGTCGCTCTTTTTAATATTCTTGTAAAGAATGCTCCGTGGGCATCTAAAGAAAACGTGTTAGGTGATTTGATTTCCTTTTCATACATAAACTGTAGATCCAGAGTGATTCCTTTGAATTCTTGCGCAATTTCTTTAAGCAGATTAAGCTCGGTAAAATCAAATTTATTTTCTTTTAAGATAATTAGAAAATCTATATCCCAAAAATCATCACGGAGTCTGCTACTTCCATAGAGCAGAACAGAGCTTAGGTTGAACTCAAGTTTATTTACAATCAAATCCTTTATTTTGAAAGCAATCTCGGGGATCATTATTTCTGTTTGCTCCACCCCACGCCCTATGTTCTTCCGCGTATGTTCCGCGTGTGACTAAAAATCGTTCCGCGTATGTTCCGCGTGTGACTAAAACTCTTTGTATGTCGGATTGATGTTGACTTGTACCGTTCCTATTCCGCTACTTGTTGAACACTGCGAGGTCGTGCCGAGAGAGTCGGTAACCAGCGCATCCGCCGTTTTCAGTCCGGTCGTTTGATAAGTTTTGACCGAGGTGTTTCCTGCTACAGGCGCGCTGAATGTCCCTCCGTCAAATGACCACTGGTATGTAAACGGACCTATACCACCTAGAACAGTCGCCGTCCATGTTGTTGGTTGACCGACAGCAACAGGTGAGGGATTTGCGCTACAGCTTACGGAAACGGAAGGAGGGGTGCTTACGGAAATCGTCAGAGGAAGGTTTCGTGTCGGACCTGACGCCGCCGTACCTTGCACGGTTACCGAGTAATTGCCCGGCGCAACGCTAGTCGCGACATTGAAGGTTACTGTCGTAGAACAGCTTGGGGAACAATCTCTGTTGGCATCATACGAGGGCGTTATTCCCGCAGGCAATCCTGTTACGCTTGTAAAGACCGCTTGAGATGTTCCGCTTGTCAGCGTTTTGGAAACCGATGTTTGGGTAGCTCCGCCGGGAAAAACCGATGGCGGATTGGAGCCGGACAGCGAATAGTCAAAAGAAGAAACGGCGGAATAATTGATATTAAATGTTTTGGTATTTCCCGGGAAAACAGTCATAGAAGAGCCGGAGCCGTCTGTGTTGGTATAGCTTGATACGGAATATCCGCCAGGCGGTGTCGCCGAAATTGAATAAGATGTTCCACTGGAATTTGGCGAAACCACATTGCTTGTGCCGGTATAAGAGCCGGGAGAAATTGTCCAAGACCCACCGGAGGCGTTGACTTCCGAAACATTTATAGTAGCGGTTGATGGCGAGTTGACATTAACAGTCGCGCTTGCCGGAGCGCTTGTCCCTCCGGAATTAGAACAGGTTAGAGTGTATGTATAAGTTTTGACAACCGTGAGCACACCTTGAGAAACATTAGTTCCGCTCACGGCTTTTGAACCCGACCAGTCGCCTGATGCCGTACATGATGTTGGACTATTTGTCGCGCTCCATGTGAGAGATGGATTGACGACATCAACCGTTCCGCTTGTTGGGTTGGCAGATATGGTAACGACGGGGACGGGAGTAGCGGTAACGGTTACCGTTTTGCTGTCCGCGCCGGTGCCACCCGCTCCGTTACAAGTCAGAGAAAACAAAGTGGTGGTGGTAATTCCCGTTATTGTCTGTCCGGGGCTTCCGTTATTTAATGCTTTTGCTCCGTTCCACTGGCTATTTGCCGGGCTGGCGCCTGCGTTACAGCTCGTAGCGTTAGAGGTCGTCCATGTCAGGGTGGAATTGCCTCCCGAAGTTATACTGGCGGGACTAACACTTAGCGAAACGCTCGGAGCGGGAGTGGCGCTAGTTACCACCACGGAAGCGGAAGCCGAGCCGGTACCGCTGGCATTAGAGCAACTCAATGTGTATGTATAAGTTTTGACAACCGTGAGCACACCTTGCGAAACATTAGTTCCGCTCACGGCTTTTGAACCCGACCAGTCGCCTGATGCCGTACATGATGTTGGGCTATTTGTCGCGCTCCATGTGAGAGATGGATTGACGACATTAACCGTTCCGCTTGTTGGGTTGGCAGATATGGTAACGACGGGAGGAGAGCCGGCGACATTAACCGTAACGGGATCGGAATCGCTGTTAGAGCCGTTATCACAAGTGATTGTATATGTCTGCGAAGAGAAGAGGGCGCCGGTTGATACTCCCGTGGAGTTATTGAGAGCTCCGCCCGTGGAAAAGTTCGTCCCCGAGCAGGAAGTGGCATTGAGGGACGACCATGTCAGATTGGCGGATGAGCCGGTAGGGATTGTAATAGGTGCGTCAGAATTATTGGCTTTTATGTCGGCGACGGGGAGAGGGGGTGGAGTATAAGTAATTGTAAAGCTTTTTGTATTTCCGTGAGAAAGAACCATTGAGCTACCCGTGCCGTCTGAATTGCTAACCGAAGAAGAATCCTGTCCGAGAGGAATTGAATTGACAGTTAGAGTATAGTTTGTTGTTCCCGCGCTAGACGGATTAACGGTGCAAGGAGAAGATGTGCACCCGCCTGGCATTATGACCCAGCTTCCGCCCGTAACGGGAGTTTCACTCACGAATATTTGAGCGCAGTTGAGGGTGAGAACAGATACGGTTTGTTCAGTGGATTTAAATTCGTCCGCCCAAATAAAATAGTCATAGCCCGTATTGTTGGAGACGGAAGTATCCGTATATGAGTTTCCGGTAAACTGGCCCAAATTAGTTTGAGGAGACAATCTCAAAATGTTCCAATAGGAAGGAGAGGAGGGAGGTGGAAATTTATTACTCTCGTCTGGAAAAGGCGAACCCCAACCGAGGTCCACCGTGGGTTGCGTACCGTTACACCCGGAAGAACCGCTAATATCGGCGTGAGCCGGAACAGCTCGTCCAAAAAGCGACGGCATTAAAAAAACCGAGAGCAAAAACAAAAGAACAAAATCATTAGCCGACAATTTACGATTCTTTTTAATTTCTTGAGGCATATTAGTGAATTATGAATATTGCGAATAAAGAAAAACGAGTTAACCGTATTTTAACACAATAAAGCATTTCAATCTGTGGTTATCCACAAATGGCTAATATCAAATATGTAAAAGAAAAAACCCCCGCACATTACATGCGGGGATTTCAGCACTCCTTTCTTTTGGTTTAGGTTTCAGAAGAGGTCCTTGCAGTTGGGCTTGAGCGAAAGGCCTCCCAAAATACGGCGCTCTCCCATATGGGAACCGGGAATACCCGAACGAGCTCCTTCTCCCATAGAACGAACAGTACCCCCGTCTGTGTAGAGAAGCTGAATGACAGAGGTGGTACGGGTACCGGGGGACTGGAAAATGGGGTCTTGGCTGTTACTTGCCCCAAACCCCATCATCATATCCTGCCACGATGAGTGGCCGATGTTCAAGGTGTGAATCATTTCATGGGGGGCGGCACGGAACCCCCAAGCAAACACCGCGAGGTTGACACTCCCAGAAATGATCCCGCTTGTATTGAAAACACCAGAACCTCCGTTTGATTGGCCAAACTTCGCTCTGACCAGTACCCCACTCCACTTCTCGCCCTTTCCTCCCGCATCCGGAGGAACATAGCTCATCTCGGAGAAGTTGGCGGGTCGCCAAGCATCCCAACCAAGCTCTACTTCAACCCTTGTAATTCTCTCCCAGAACTTGGCAGAGTCGGCAGGGCCGAATGGGTCATCAGAGCGTTCTCTGTCAAAAGCGACAGGAACAGGGAATGTGGACCATGTTTCCAACCGATACTCCCAGCAAACTGGGGATTCTGCTACATTGATCAGTGTCGGAGCAATCACTCCAGCGGGCGCGGTCGGATTGAACGCGTCCCAATGCAGGCTCACGGTTCTGCTCTGTCCGACATAGGTCCCCGAAGGGAACTGCCACTCTATCGGCACCAAGGTGTAGAGAAGATTATCATTCCACCTTGACTTCGGGAGGTTTATCTCCCACCGAAAGAGCTTTCTGTTGGAAACATCCTTGGCATCTGCCGAGAGGGTAAGCGCGGTATCGTTAACCGTCTTTACCCCCACAGACCACGAACCGTCAGGATTGACATCCGAGGAGTCAACACCCGCAGAACTCGTGGTATAGACACGCAGACCGCCCAAGCTTCCAATACCGCTGTTGTAGGTAACGAACTTCCCTGAAATCTCTAGCGGAAGAACGGTAACACTGACTTCAGCGGTGCTGGAACCACTTGACCCCACGCAGGTGAGAGTGTACTTCACCACTCCGACACTTGTCGGAGTTACCACCTCGCTGAAATTCATTGAGGCGGAAGGACTTGGACTCGGCCAAGACTTGGTGGACGAGCTAGCCGCCGCCACGGGCGTACAAGAACCGGTGAGAGTAATGCTCTCACCGAGGCGAATGGTCGTGGCTGATGCCACCAGATTCGCCTTGGGAATGGGAGGCGGCTCAAGAAAGCCGGGGCCCCCTCCGCCACCGCAGGCAGAAACCAGAGTGAAGGCAAGAGCCATCACCCCTCGCAAAGAAAACACAGAGTGAGACATGGTGCCTCCACGGAAAAGGAAGAAGAAACGAAAAAAGAAACAAAAAAGAAAGTTATGCTGTCAAGGAGCATGCCCTTTCGGGTTCTATTGGCACTCTATATTAAATTTAAGAAAAGTCAATAGTAAACTGGATATCTTGGGGATAAAGCGTGTCACCAAGGGGAGGGCTTGGTAGCCACGCTTTCCAAGGGCTCCCCTTGGAAAGCGTGGCTACGCGAATATCACCAGTTTTAGCTCTGTTTTGAATTTTGTTTGGCAAAACGGCTAGCGGATTTCAAGGCATTTATTGGTGTTGTTTCTTTACCCTCTATAGATTTTTTATAGCCGATGGGTGGATAATACCAATGCTTACAATTTTTGATTTTCTAACATCTAAAAAATCCACCATCTTATTGTCTTTTGCGCTAAAAGCTATTCTAATCATCTTCTTTTCTTCTCTCACCAAAACACCTACACAATCATATTTATCGTTAAATTTACCACGAAAAATTACGCGCACAACGGTGTTTTCGGGATTATTTTTGTCAAGTAGTTTTTTTGTTGCCATAATTTTTATTTAATAACTGTAATATCTGTAACTAAAGATCTCGGAATTATGTAATAACGAGGTTTCTTCATGGGGTGATTTCTAACAGGAACCGGGGACATGCGAATGGTTTCTGGGTCCTTCAAAACAATTAGGTTATCTTTGGTTTTGAATAAAATTCCCTCCGTATACATAATTGAGCATTCATTTCTTGAATCAGTATAGTCAAAAATTACAATATCTCGCCAGGTTACAGCTAAAAGCATTCCTACTTTAAATTTTTCTAAAATTTTATTTTTAGTGGTATTTTTTTTTGGAATTAACGCAGTATCTGGAACCACTAGACCCAACGCTACTTCTTCTTTTCCACGAGCCTTCTTACTTTTAATAAAAGCAACAACAATATTTCTACCATTCTTTTTCACATACCCGTGCGCATCATGAGTGGCAAGTCCAACCCTACCAAGTTTTTTGGCGTAACTGTAGTAAGCATCAACATACTTAATGTGGTATATCTCATCCATTTTCAGGTACTTTAATTATCAATATCACTACTATAGTATAAAAAAAGAGGGTGGAGGTGAACAGATTTCACCCCCACCCAATAAATTGCAATGCGGTCGTTTTGCTTTTAGGAACCGAAAATTGAATTCCAAAAACTGGTCGCCGCTTTGCCTGAATCATCACTCTTGCTGAAACGCTCACTGTTTTTTGAGCTATCGCCTCGCTCAAAAACACCATCTTCAGTTGCGTCATCACGCGCGTCGTGCTCAGCACGCGCCGCCCTGCTACTGGAATCACCACTTGAAGCGGTGTTGTCACTATATTTGCCCATTCTGCACCTTCCTTGTAGCAAGGATCTCGCTTTCTGGCAGGATTGCCAGATTAGCTGTCCAAGTATTATGGTAGCGCGTCAAACGGGATTGTCAATCCGTATGCAATTTGAGCAAAGGGGGTAGTAGCTCCTTTCCAATGGGAGCCCTTGGAAAGCGTGGGATGCGAATATCACCAGTTTTTAGCCATATTTTGTTTGAATACCGTTTCAATCTGTGGTTATCCATAGACTGGCTAAATAGCAAAAACTACCCTTTGACCCTTTTGGGCTTATATCTTTTTGCCGCATCTAAGTAGTCCTTAAACGGAGTCAGTCCAAACTCTTTTCTTCTTTTATCAAGCGTCTTTAAATTATGAATTGGTCTCGGTGTCATTTCCCCTTTCTTGTTTATATAAAACTGTGTGCCAAATAATTGTTTTTTCTTCTGACTTACTAGAATCCTATCCTTCAAAAAAGCGATATTTGCCCTAGAAACGCTGGCCTTATTTTTCTTCCAAACACTTTCAATAAGTTTGAGACACTTTTTTTGAAATTTCTTATCGTGGTCTGCGTGTTGCGCAAGAAGCCATGCGCCCCAACTTGCTTTTTTCCCAACCAAATCAATGGTAGGCCAGCCGTATTTTTGAATTATAGCTTTTAGCTCTTTTGTGTTCTTTTTGTCAACAGAAAAATCAAAAGCTTTCCCTTGGTCGGCTCTTTTCCTCATCTTCATATCCAGCTCAACCATCTTTTGAATTTTAAGTTTTAATTTTTTATCAAGTTTCATCATTTTAATTATAAATGAATGACCTCCTCCCCGCACGCTAGTGCGGGGAG
>Ga0210005_1002074_pt1 | contig 12000 bp, 21 predicted proteins | sample CryGey02umfilter_3_FD_183961 | JGI IMG/M metagenome (GOLD analysis project Ga0210005, IMG submission 183961) | Groundwater microbial communities from aquifer in Utah, USA - Crystal Geyser 4/9/14 0.2 um filter (SPAdes) (version 3) | ecosystem: Environmental > Aquatic > Deep subsurface >... | reverse complement strand
CATCAAATACATCTTGTATTTCATCCGTAATTACTGTTTTTCGGTTATTAATACTGTTTAATAATTCTCTTGAAGGTAGGTTTGTTATACAACTCATGGTTAAAATTTATTTGTTTTTTTATTTCCTTTTGTTTTTGAAAAACTATTTAATGCTATTCCAATTTCTTTGTCCAAAGTAATAAAATCTATATTTTTTTCATCTTCTTCGTGATATAGTTTTACAAATGGATCCTTTTTAAAATCAACAACAAATTCATATTGTTTTTCTTTGGGAATATTATCTAAAACAGCTCTTATTTGAGGGGTGTCGTTAATTAAAAACCCTCCTGTCATAAATTCCATACCATTTTTTACTATTAATGCTAAATGGTTGTTTTTTCTAATTCTGTTAGCAATAAGTTCTACTTCTTCATATCCATTAGAGTTTGGTGTAATGTGTAATATTTTCATGGGTTGATTAGTTTTTCTATTTTTTCAAGGTTTTGTTTGGTTAGTTTTAAAAAATCTGCCTCAGTATTTTCTTTTCTTTTAGAAAAATTTTTACCTTGTGTGTAATAAGAGAAGGTTTCTTTCCCTACCTCGATAGCAATAAAATTATCTGGAAGATTAAATTCTAAGGATAATGTTCCGTGTGGATTAGGAAAATAATCTGAAGGAATTGTTTTTATTTTTGATAATAGTTTTCGAGCGTTTTTATAGACATCTTCCAACATAGGAACTCCTCTATATCCGTCCCAATTTTCTTTTAGTTTAGTAAATTGTAATGTGTTTGCCAAAACATCTAATAGAGTTTCTGGTTGATTCATTTCTTCTACGTTTGTAAATAGCGGAATTACTCGAAATGAATCACCTTCATAAAATGATGCTAATTTAGTCATTTGTACTATTGCTTCTTTAGCTGTTTGTTCACTATCGTAAATCTTTTTATTCCAATGCAATTTCCATACATCTATTGGGTGAGTGCTTTTCATTTCTATTGCGTAACCGTATGTTTTCATTGTTTATGTTTTAAATATATTAATTTGGCAAATAAATCATTGTATTTCATTCTTAACTCCTTTAGTTCTTTTCTTATTTTTTTGTTTTCTGCTACCTGAAGTTTGTACAATTCTTCTTTTCTGGCTTCTATTTTGGCATATTCTCTTATTCCCTCATGAATTTTTAGCTTGTTTTTAAGCGTTGTTATTTCTTTCTGGAGTATTTCCTCGTTATTTTCTAAATGGTCTATCTCTGCGTTTAATTTACCTATCTCCGCATCTTTTTGGCTCAGTTGTTTGTTTAGTGCAGCTACTAATTCATCTTTGCTGTACTTTCTGCTGAGCTTTATTATGGTTCTGTCTATGTAATCTTTTTTTTGCATTGTGTTTTTTTGGTTCTCGTAAATCACCCTCCTTACTCCTCCCTTGAGGGAGGAAATCAGCCCACATATCCCACTTCGGGCTTCCAACTTCTGGCTTCTAGTTTCATGTTAGCAACTCCTGGTGTATTTGGTTCTTTTTAGATGCTATTACTGTTTTTTCATATACTCCCAAGTTATCAATATCTAAACTAGAGAGGTGTAAATATAGGCAAATGGCATATTCTGTTTCTAGTTTTATGCTGTATTTTGGTTGTAAGGGTATTAATTTTTTCTCAAATTTATACAAAATTTTTACAAACATAGTGTTGAGCATGATGTTAATGCTTTTTGATTGATACAACTGCTCGTAATCATCATTAATAACTCGCATTAGGTTTACTAATGTTAAAAATTCATCTTTACTAAATTTTAGTTTTATGGTTGAGTTCATTGGTTTTTTAGTTTTTTGGTTCTTACAACCCCGATAGTTCCGATATTTATCAGAATCGGGACACTAAAACGCTAATATTTAAAATTATTTTAATTTTTCTGGTAAAACAAAGTGGAGACTCCACGTTTTACAAACAAGAACAAATCCTTCAAATGTTTTTTCTGCTCCAAACCCTCTTCCACGAGTTCCGATATAGTAATCATTTTGTTCTGTAGTGTATCTTGCCCTTGGTTTTCCTACCTCTACTATGTCCCATATTATGTCATCATACATCTCATTATAAACCAACCAAGCTGGTATTTTGTTGCCTTTTTGAATTAATTCCCACAACAATTTATAATCGGTAGATAAATTGAATAACGAATGCGTGAATTTGTGTTTTGGTTTTTCCATTTTTTTTATTTTATTTTACTTATAAACGTAAGTTGTTACTGTAGATGTTCCTATTGGTTCTGATGAGCCGGAAGCATTGTACATGTTGTAGGTTTCTACCTCTATTATTACTTTTTTTGTTGTTGACATAGTTTTTTAATTTCGTTTCTCAATTTTAATTCTTTTGTTGGTTGGAAACCAGAGTTTAGGTTCGGCTTTTCTAATCAATTCGTTTAACTCCTCTACTTTTGCTGCAATTTCTGGGTGGTAATGGCTTACACCATTTCCTTCTTGATCCATGTATTCTTCATTCAGTTCATCTATATCAAACTCTGAAATTCCTCCTTGTTTCTCACATGCCATCAGCTCTAAATCCTCTATATTAATATCATCAGATTCACAATAATCATATACTTCATCCATGTCCGAAAAGAATTTATCATCATGTCTAATGCACATCATTTGTTCTCCATCCCATTCTACTTCTTCTAACTTCAGGAAGGCTTCTCTTGATTTTTTTTCATTACAAGAATCACATATTGCATAGCCTTTTTTCATTATATTGCCACAACTACATTTTTTGTGAGTGCTATTAGCGTATCTGGCTCTTTGTTCACCTTCTTCTCCTCTTCCATAATATAATTTATCAGGGCCAGTCCAACCTTCTATGTCTTTGCGGTATTCTACTAAATTTTGGTCGTCAAATAGTCTTATTTCTTCTGTTTTGTTTTGTGGTTTCATGGTTTATGATTTAGTTTTAAATATTATTTTATTTCTCAATTTTAATGGAGTTAGTACAATCTAACATTACAAATGCTTTAAAATCTATTCCTTGGCATGTGGCTGGTGTTTTTTGGTGTTTATTTTCTATTTGGGCCATTTGTAAGGCTTTTATTAAAGAACTGTTAGCAATTCCTATAGGAACACAATTTTCTCCATTATAAACAGCATTTAAGTTATCTGTATAAATACCTGAAGAACTTCCGCATTGGCAACTCCTTTTTTTGTTAGGAATTATCCTAACTATATCGGTACATTTTTTACATAAAAATAGCTTCATAGTATCTGCTGGTATTATTTGTTTTATACATCTTTCTTCTAATTCTTTTTTTTTGCTCGTAAACAAGCAATATTTCAAATAGATTTTCACTCATTATTATGGTTGTTCTATATAAGTTATTACATATTTTATATAACTTTTAAGCATTATTTTTATGTAATACTTGCCGTTTTCTTGTCGGTGAGCAACTACACCTCCAAATCTTGCCATTATGGCTTGTTGAGATTTTTGAGTTACTTCTATTTCTTGGTTATGTTTTATTTCCATAGTTTTTTATAAATTTATTAATCAAAATGACAACTACATTCATTACATCTGTGGCTAGTTGAGTAATCTGAACTTTCGCACCTTGGGCAATGTTTAGTATTATTTTCCACAGCACACTCGCCTATTACCATATTATCACTCCTTTTACTTAAAAAACGTGAATTCAATTTAGTTAATATATGTGCATTGCTCATGAGCGTTGCTGCTGCACTTGCTGAATATTCTTCTGTTAGTGTTTTCCAACTACCATCTACGAACAATTGTACTATGTAGTTTGCCTCTTCGTTTACCGTCATTAATTCCATATCATTTAAGTTTTGTATTTATGTTTATCACTCCACCACTCCGTTTTCACCCACCTTACTTTGTCCGAATATATTCGGAATCTCAAGGGAGGAAATCCTATCACAAGGCCCACTTCGTGCTTCTGACTTCTAACTTTTTTATTTTTTCATTATTCTTTTAAGTTTTACTATGTAATTAGGATCTGCTGCATAGCATTCATTGAGGAGTTTTAAATACTCTTCTTCTGTTAAATTCCTAGCGAATGTGGTCTGCCAAAAGGCATAGTCTATTACGCTTTCCTCCCAATTATTGTAATAAGCATGGTTTAGTTCTTGTTTTATAGCGGTTGTTGGTCTTGTTTTAGCCATTTTCATTCCAAACAAGTTGGAGTTTTTATTAAACAAAGTAGATGTAAAATTTCCTGTTTCTAATACTGCCTGAGCATATACAATTTCTATGTGTTTTATGTTTAGTTTTTGGAGTTCTTCTTTTAATTTTTTTGGAGAAAAACTACTGTTTTTTAAATTAGCGTTGGCTTGTGTAATTATAGTGTTTTCGTATATAATTTCACTACTATTATTTATTGCTTTTTTATAGGTAAAAAAAGAAGTGATTAATAGAAACAAAAATACTATTGCTATTGTAATAAAAACTTTTGCTTTTATTGGTTCAAAAGCTATGTTGTTTGGGTTGTATTTATATAGTTTTATCATGTGGTAAAAAAGTTAATTGTTATTGGTTAATAGTTATTAGTTTCTCGCAAAGACGTTAAGATTTATTCTTTAGGATTCGGACTTTTTTATAATAATAAATTCCTAATACTAATCCTCATAGTGCCAACCACTCTATTCCTCCATTAATTGGCACTCCTGTTTGGGTGCATCTTGGGTGTGTGGGGTTTTGCACACACCAACATGGGCTAAATGGTGGGCATGGTGGCCCTGCCGAATATCCTCCGAATGAGAGTAGCATTAATAATAGTGAGATAAATAATAATTTTTTCATAGTTTTTGTTTTTCACATAGTAACAACCTGTCTATTCCAATAGCAAAGCCAATACCTCCATCATAACTCCCTCCGCCACAAACTTGCTTAGAACTTCCTAAAGAATCTATGGTTATTTCAAAGCCTTTTTTATCGGTATAATAATCTAATCCACGGGTTACGTTTGGTGTAAGCAAAGTTTCTTTTTGAGATAATAATTCATCTTGAGCTAAATCCATTAAATACCTACCGTAATCCTTACTTGGGTTTAGTATTTCTACACCCAATTGAGTAAACTGTCTGTACCTGCCTGCTTGGGGTTTTTCTCCTCTAAAACACTCTAATACATAAAATAATTTTACGTTTTTTTGTTGTTTATATGTTGTTTTAGCTAATTTTTGTATTACAGCAGTATATTCAGGAGCTAAACAAATACTTCTATTGCCTCTATCTAAAAAATTGAACATCAAATTGTTGTTTTCTGTTCCAACTTTATTTATAAACATCTCCTGGTATTGTAAATTAGGTATTTGAATTTCTACAAAACCCTCTTTTTTTAGGGAATTTATCATTCCGTTAATCAAATCCCTTTTTTCGTTTCCTACTAGTATTCTGGAGCCTTTGTAGCAGCCTTCTTTTATTTCTTTCATGGTTATTATTTTTTAATATCAAAATGATTTAAAACTGCTTCTAATTTTTTGCTAAATGCTGAGTTTTTATGACTTAAATCTGAATGTTTATTTTTAATAAGTTCAATAAAATTAGTCGTTCTAAATCCGTTTTTATATTTTAGTGTTGGTTTTAATTTTTGTATTAGTTCTACACAATGCAAATGAGATTTAAAAGAGTAAAAATCATCTGTTTTGTAGGTTGATCTTAAATAAATTGCTCCTATTTCTATTTTTAGCCCACATAAATCGCATTTATGCTCTTTTCTGGCTTTTGTTTTTTTTGGTTGGTGTAGTTGTTGCATTTTTTTAATTGTTTAGTGGTATGGTAAAAGCAACGAGTTCATCATCATCATAGCCTATAACTATATCAGGCATCATTACTAATTCCACATCTTTAATTAAAAAAAAACTACTGCCGTTTTCGTGGTTTTGAAACACTAAATTGAAACTTTTTTCATTTAATAATTCTGCTACTTCAACAATCGTTTGCAACTTAATTGCCTTAAATTTACTTTCTCCAATTATACCAAAATAATTATAATCTAACCTCTTTTTTCCTGTTGGTGTTGAAATATTTTCAACTTCATCACCAGATCCATCACATATAGGGCAATCTCCTTTCAACTCATATTCTCTGGGTTTACTATCAGCATAATAGGTGAATATAACACGTCCGTCACCATTACACTCTACACATTGTGTTGTTTTGTTTGTGGTTTCAAACACATCTACTGATGGAACTTTTTTTAAACAATCCTTTAATAAATCTACAGAAATGGTTTGTTTCATAGTGTGTTTTAATGGATAAACCCCATTTAATTTTTCTCCTGGATAAACACTTATTTGGTCTGTGTTTGAGATATTTTTTTTATCAAAAGAACACAAAATAAATCCATCTGAAGCAATTATTTTGTCATTAATAATAAATGGTTTTTGTAGCCAGTCTCTAATTTCAGATGGGTTAATAAATAATTTTAATATTTCTTCGTATGGTTTCATTTTTTTTCTGCTAAATTAATAATTTATTTTATACTTTTTGAAATATGTTTTGAAAAAATATCATTTTCTTAATGAAAAATTTCTTTTTCTGTTTTTGATCTCTTTGATAAATCATTTGTACCACAAAAACCATTACATTCAAACAATGGTTCTACTTTGCATTTTGGCATATCAGATAAGCATTTATTATCAGGGTATTTTGGGTGTTTTTTCAAAAACACTAAATTACCTTTCCCATTTTTTTTGGATTTTCCTACATTACTTTGGTCTTTAAGCATGGTAACTGGTTCGCCTTTTAAATCCGTTAAATAATGTTCTAAATCTGCCATATCATTAAATTTTAATGGCTCATCAATTTCAATTTTTTGCCAATAACCAACCCCACCCTGAACGCAACCAGTTAACCAACAATTATTATTTTTATAGCCTAAAAAATAAGGTAACGGAACGTCAATTCCTGCAAATTGAATTATTTCAACACACTTTTTTTTATCATATCCAAACATCATTAAGGGAAAAATAGAACATGCTGAAGGATGATTTAGCTTCATTGATTTTGAACGCTTAAATTCATTTGTTTCAAATTCATATCCAAAAACCTGATATTTATAACTAACTCTTTTTTGAAAATCCTCTCTTACTAATCGCTTCAATTCGGTTGAACATATTGCTCCTGTAGCTGTATTCAAGGATAAGTATTTTATCCATACATCTTTTATAGTTTTAAACTCTTTACCTAATGCAGTAATCGTTTCTATTTCTAGTCCATACCATTTTTCACAATCTGCCTTAAATCTATAAGTGTCTGGGTGTTCATTTTTAGTGTCCTGCATTACAACTCTACAGTTTTCTTTACCAAATAATTCAATAGCCAATTTACAAGCTACAGCACTTGTAACTCCCCCACTCCACCAACATATAATTGTTTTTTTCATAATTTATAATTTTTTAAACTCATTTTAAGCCGTTCTAACGAATTATCTCTGTTTTTAACAGACAACTATCTCAAAAACCTATTAAACGATTAAATTTTAAGCCTGAGTAGGCAAAATTTTCATTTTAAAGCCTTTTTTCAGGATAGCACATCTCGTTTTCGTTTGAAATATTCATTTTTAATCACATTTTTGTTTTTTATCAGACTGATGATCCTTTTTTCCAGCACATTTTTGGTGGTAGAGGCATAATCTTTTTGCACTTCAGCCAACAAATGCTGTGTGTCATCGTGTTTTAAAACGGTTTCTTTCATAAGTTAGGTTATAAGTTTATAGTTTATCAAGTTTAATCTTTCTTAATACTCTCTAATTCTATTTCCACAGAAAAAATAGATTTTGGTAGTCCATTATAAGCCTCTTCCATTTCTATAATTGCATCTATAATTAGATTACAAGAATTTATTTTTTTAATTAATAACTTTTCTATGTCAATTTAGTTTTAATTTCTAATTTTGTTTTCGATGGAGCAAAGTAAGGAAATTACTTTCAAATAAAAAAACATTTCTTAAAATAAATTTCACTAAAAACAACTAACTAACTGATTATAAGTTGATTATTTTTTTTGTTAATAAACAAAAATCGCCCGAAACATTATTTCACAAGGTTTGATTTTGATTTTTTTTTCTGATTTTCAGGCACTTGTAATAACTTGTTAATATCATTTTTTTGATTTTCAAAGAGTTAAAACAGTTATTAACAAAAAAAGCATTTATTAACAGCTTAATAATCAATATATATTACTATATATTTGCCTACTTACTCTGTTTTTATAAATTACGCTGTAAGCATTGTAAATACTATACGTTTGGATGATTTTATAATGTTCTAAAAGCAACTTCTGTTATCATTTTTAGGGTAAATATTATCATTTTTAGTACAAATATTATCATTTGTACTACTTCTGTTACGAGTTCGACAACTCCAAAAAAAAAAAGTTGCTTTAAAATTTGCTTTTACAATTTTATATACTATTTTTGCCCCTCTCATAAAAACCAAATGGATGATTTATATGGATGTAATAGCACCTAACAAGTTGCTGTATAGGGATTTCAACTCCCATCTCTACGGCACAGAAATAATGCAGTACTTACTCATTAATAATTGGGAAATAGATATGAAAACCCATCTTTTTACCTTCTCTATTAATGAAATGCAGCAAAAACTACGTAAAAACATTAACTATAGCCTCTTCTATGAAACCGTGTTGGCCCTCAAAAACGAAGATGTGAAGATAGACGATAGTACTTTCTCCATATTCTCCAAAGTGAAGGATCCTTATAATGGCGAAATAGAAGTGGAAATACACCCCACAGTAATCAACTATTTTCAATCGCTCAGAGAAAAACCAGCTAATTTTACCAAATACCACCTCTATTCGCTTGTTTGCTTATCCTCTCCCACCTCTAAAAAATTATACCTTATATTCAATCATTTTATACGCACCGGAAGAGTAGTCAATAACCAGGAAGGATATTTTAGAATTAGGATAGACCAACTCCGAGAATATTTATCCGTGAAAGACTTATATAGAGGCTTTAATAACTTCCATAAGTTCTTCAGTAAACATGTGCAGGAAATCAATAAAGTTACTGATTTTTTTGTTACCATTACCCCCGAAAAAAAAGGAAAAAAGTACAATAGTTATAATTTATATTTACAGCAAAACCCCATTGTGAAAGAAAAAATAAACGATTGTTTTAGAGAAGCTAAATCCATTGACACCACCATAGCAGAAATAAGCGAATTAAAAACCGCACTAAAACAAACTGCTCCAGATAGAATTGCAGTAACCTATTGGTTATCTACTGTTGATATAGATTCTTTTAGAAGAAAATTAATTAGAGTACCACAAATAAGCATGGCAAAAATTGACGATATAATAACCAAAATAAAAGCAAATGGATTCACTAGTATGAAAAATTATGAACGATGGTTAATTATATTGGATGAAATGGCAGCTAAAAGCAAAAAATATCCGAACCCAGCAGGATATGTGGTACAAAGTTTATTAAAAAATAATGGTTAAAAATTTGTATAAGCGAAATATGTTTTATAATTTAGCCGTTACCGAAAAGTTGATTTAAAAACGAAAACTTAATAATTAAAATAAAATTTAGTATGGGAAACCAAGAGCAAAAAAGCAATATTGACCAACGCCCGGTATAAAAACCGTTTTTTCTATGGTTTTTATACGATATTATCAAATCGGTTGACTTATTAAACTAAAATTATGATATTATGAATACCTATATGACTATTTTTTATTTCAATTTTGGAGTAAGCAACAGGATAAATGCAGGGCTTATATTTTTTGATGATGAAAATTGCATTGTTAAAATTAATAACGACAGGTTGAAATTTATTAAAACCATTAAACCTGAAAGCTACGAACTTTTTGAAATGGCAGTTACAGGATTTGAATCTTATTATAATAAAAACATACCTACTCAAAAAGAAATAAAAAGAATGTCAGCTTACCAAAACGGGGTTTTCAAAATTGACGAACCCAAAAAAATTGAACTGGAACTAACTACATACAATTTTATGAGATACTTTAAATTGATATAACAACTGTTTGATAACGCTGTGTTAGCTTTAGGTTTTAAAAATTTTAGGGAGGCATTAAAAAAACGAAATTTAAAATGGAAAACAAAAAACCGTTCAACTGCTTTGAACATCACAACTCAAAAGAACAAGCACCACGAAAAAAACTTTCTGAATTTCTAATTGAAAAGCTACCAGATGTTAAATTAGAAGATGCGAAAAAAGCAATAATTGCATACAGAGAATATATGTTTTGCTTGAGGGGGAATAAAGACCAAACCTCAAATTATTGTGATGTATGCTACAAACTAATTACACCAGAGGAAGCAAGCAAAACTACTTTATACGATTTCAATTATTGCTGTGATGAACACGCTGAATTTAGAAACGCTTTACAATTAGAAATGGTTAGAAAGCAACTTGGAATAGAAGTTGAACATTTACCAATGATTGACATTTATGAGTAGTAACCGTGCGTTGGCAAAATTTTAAAAACTTGAAGCTAACGCTCAGGATTTTTTCCGTTTCAATGGATAAAATCCATTGTTATGCGGAGTCCCGAAGGGCTACGCAGACGGAAAAAATCCTGAGCGTTATGACGTAAGCCCAAAGGGATTACGTCATAACGGCTACACATATGCGGTCGTAGCCGAATTAAATGAACTAAATTATCAAATTTAAACAAACATAGATATGAAAAACGAAAGTAACAATAACCCACAAACTAAGGCTATGCCGTATGATGCGATGTTAGCACACGTTTTTGAGCGAGGGCAAAAAGTATATGTGAAAGCTGAAAAAAGACCATATACAGTAAGAGCGTGTGATGATAGGTTTGCAATATGCACAAAGCCATTTAACCCACAAAAAACCGTGCAATACTTTATAGTTGATAAGAAAAGAAATGTGCGAGGAACTGAAAACCTAATATTCGGAATGGGATTTGAAACTGATGAAGAATGTAATGATGCTTTGGATAGATTACAAAAAGGCGAAAGTGAAGTTAGTTACCGAAATTTTGTTGTTCTTGACATTGTGCGGGTGGTAAATGTGTGCTAACGTTTTGCAGCTAACCGAAGTTGGCGTTTACGAAGCACAAAACTTAAATATAAAACGAATGTCAAACCGAAGCAGAAACGTTGATATAACCACTAAACCGCCAATTTTGGTTAGGTGTTGTTATGTTCCGTTTTTCTTCACAAATATTAATTAAAATGAAAAATTTAGAATCAATTTCTGAAATAAAGTTAAAATTAAACTTAGGTGAAAAATTGAATTGCAGTGAAACACATATACTTCTTTGCGAATTAAAAGGAGATAAGTATATTAATTTGCTTTTAAAACAGAAAGAAAATTTATTATTAATTATGGAAAAATTAAATAAAGCAAGGAAAGATTCTGTTAGTAGACTAAATAGCGGTAGTGGTGCTGTTGCCTTAAATAACTTTGCAACAGAAATGCAAGAATTAGTATCAAATCAAATTACAGATTTAGATAACAAACTTTCTGAAATTGTGGAATTAGATTCTATTTTCTGGGGTGTTTCTTAAAATGGCACATAACACAAAGATTAGCGAAGTGCGACTGAAAGGAGCATTTCTCTAATCGACTGTTATCGGCTGTACACGAGGAACGAAGTGTATTGCCGAAACCACAACCAAAGAGAAAAATTCAAGAGAACTTTGTTTCTCTTTGAATTTAAAAAAATATCAAATGAAATATATTAAAATTAGCAATCAAGGTTTAATAGAACCACAGGCTTTACATTTAGTCGGAGCTTCGACAAAAAGGAATGATAATAGTAAAATTGGACAATTTGGATCAGGGAATAAATACGCAATGGCTTTTTTATTAAGAAATGGATATGATTTATTTGTTTATTCTGGAAATAATGAAATAAAAATAACTACTAAAAAAGAAATTTTCAGAAAAATAGTTCTAAAAATTAAAAAGCAAAAACCGCTCAATTTTGCTTATATACCAAATGGTAAAGAAAAAATGTGGATTATTGACGATAAAAAAATAATAAAATCACT
>Ga0210005_1002064_pt1 | contig 12039 bp, 12 predicted proteins | sample CryGey02umfilter_3_FD_183961 | JGI IMG/M metagenome (GOLD analysis project Ga0210005, IMG submission 183961) | Groundwater microbial communities from aquifer in Utah, USA - Crystal Geyser 4/9/14 0.2 um filter (SPAdes) (version 3) | ecosystem: Environmental > Aquatic > Deep subsurface >... | reverse complement strand
TCTATGACGAATTATTGAAGTTGAACTTCCATAGATCATTCTAACGCTATTTCTTTAACCTTCTCTATATTTTGGTCTCTTTCCCGAAGCCATTTTTCAGTTTCTTTTTGATATGCTTTTTCTCCGCCCCAAAATTCTAATAAAAACTTCCGAGAGGTAACCGAAGGAAAATTTTTCTTGCCGATATAATCAGGGAAACTGCTCCAGCGGTAGTTCTCCAAAAATTCCACCTGTTTTCTCCAATCTATGGAAGTTGAACTTCCATAGATTAAATCTAAGGAATTAGTATGGATGTAAAACGGGAGATGGATAAAATGCGCCTCTTCACTGATAAGATTTGCCTTAAATCTGCCTTGGAATAGACCGCCGACCCTTTCGTACTTTTTATTGAAATAATTTGTATATCCAGTTCCTAATTTTTGCATAAATTTCACAATTCCGTTTTCCCTCGTCTGTTTTAAGAGCAAATGGAAATGATTCGGCATAAGAGCAAAAACCAGAATTTCCACCAATAACTTTCTAGGTTTTCTTTCTTTTTCTAAGTGCCTTGATTCAATCTGTTTAGATTTAGAGTTGAAATAATAGGCGACATTAAAAACAGAATCCTTATCATTAAATTCAAAAAGGTCATGAACAAATCTAAGATAATCTTTATCATTAAGAAAGACATCTCTTTTTTCCACTCCTCGGTTATAGATGTGATATATTTGATTTTCTACAAATTGCGGCTTCTGCATATTATCTTTTAATTTTAGATGATAATCTATGGAAGTTCAACTTCCATAGTTACTATAGTTATAGTTATGTGGATAACTTTGAGGAATGTTGTTCTTGTTTATTATATAATTATATTAGACGCGACTATGTCTACTGGGATTTTTGAATTATCTATTGTCATTTTAATCGCCGCGGGCTTGGGAATTGCCGCCCGAATATTTAAACAGCCGATTATTTTGGCTTATATTTTTAGCGGCATCGCCATCGGCATTTTCGGTTTTTTCCATTTAAGCGATAAAGAACTTTTTCATACTTTCTCCGAGCTTGGCATAATGTTTCTGCTTTTTTTGATTGGCTTGGAAATTAATTACACCTCTTTAAGGTTAGTGGGTAAGGCCTCGGTTTTGGTCGGTCTGGGTCAGATTATTCTCACTTTTATTCCCGGGTTTTTTATCGCCCGGTTTTTTGATTTTAATTTTCTACAGGCGGCTTATATTGCTATTGCCCTTACCTTCTCCAGCACAATCATTGTGGTTAAATTACTTTCGGAAAAAAGAGATACCAATAGTTTATACGGAAAAATCAGTATCGGCTTTTTATTAGTTCAAGATTTTGTGGCGATTTTAATCTTGATTTTTTTGGCTGGAATTCAAGGCGGAAAAGAAATTGTTTTTAATGATATTTTTTTAACTACTCTGAAAGGCCTTGGGTTATTTATCGTTATGCTTTATCTGGGCCGGAAAATTCTGCCTTTAATTTTTGACAAAATTGCCCGGTCTCAGGAACTTTTGTTTTTGACCAGTTTGGCTTGGTGTTTTGGGGTGGCGACCGTAGTTGTCAAAACCGGATTTTCAATTGAAATTGGCGGATTCTTAGCCGGACTGGCTTTGGCTAATTCCTCGGAACATTTTCAGATTTCGGCTCGCATCAGGTCTCTAAGAGATTTCTTCATTTTAATTTTCTTTGTGATTTTAGGCTCCTCACTTATTTTCTCTAATTTTTCCGGCCTCTTTTTACCGATTATAGTTTTCTCGCTTTTTGTTTTAATCGGCAATCCTCTGATTGTTTTAATTATTATGGGGCTCTTGGGCTATAGAAAAAGAACCGGTTTCTTGTGCGGAGTGACGGTTGCCCAAATTTCAGAATTCAGTTTAATTTTAGCCGCCTTAGGATTAAAGTTGGGTCATCTTAACGAAAAAATAGTTTCTTTAATTACCGCGGTTGGCATTATCACTATTACCCTCTCAACTTATTTAATTATTTACAGCGAGCAAATTTTTCGGCGACTCTCCCGGTTTTTATCAATTTTTGAACGCCGGGTTAAAAAACAGGAATACCTTGGCGAGCTTAGTTTTTCCAAGCCGATAGTTTTGGTTGGAGCTCATCGGGTTGGCCAAAATATTGCCAGTCATCTTCCTAAAGAGGATTTACTAATAATTGATTTTGACCCTGATGTCATCAACCAGATGAGAAAGCAGGGCTATAATGTCATTTTTGGAGATATTACCGATAGCGAAATTTTGGAGAGAGCTAATTTAAAATCAGCCCGGCTGATTATTTGTAGCAGTCCTGATTTTGAAGATAATCTGCGGCTTTTAACTGAAATCTCAAGCGGTTTTCAAAGAACCCGTCCCAGAATTATTCTGCGGGCGGAAAATGAAAAAGACGCCAAAATTTTATACCAAAAAGGAGCGGATTATGTCCTGCTCTCCTATCTGACTTCTGGTCAATATTTAGGCAAAAGCATTGCCATTGACCCGGAAATGAAAATTTTAGAGCAGCTCAAGGAAAAAGATTTGGAAGTAATGAATAAAATACAGTAAAATTTCCAATTCCCAATTACCAATTTCCAATAAAATTACCAATTTCCAATAAAAATCCAAATGTCTAATGACAAAAAAGTTTATGACTTAGAAGAAAGAACTGCTAAATTTGGCGAGGGTGTTATTGAATTTGCTAAAAAAGTACCAAAAAATGTTATAACTATTCCTCTGATAGACCAATTGATAAAGGCAGGAACAAGTGTTGGTGGAAATTACTGTGAAGCCGATTGCGCTGAATCAAGAAGAGATTTTGAACATAAATTAGGTATTTGTAAAAAGGAGTCTAAAGAAACAAAACACTGGCTAAGAATGATTGCTAAAGCCGTACCGGAATTAAAAGATGAAGCCCAAAAATTATGGAAAGAAGCCGATGAACTACAACGAATCTTCATTGCCATTATTCAAAAATCAAGATTAAATAAAAAAAATTAGAAATTTGACATTAGACATTTCATTGGAAATTGGATATTGGAAATTAGAAATTAAATCCTAAGGTATTTTCTAATCGCAATAACCGAAGAAATTACTCCTAAGCCAACGCCGAAAAGTAGTTGATATCCTAGAATACCAATTAAATTAGAAGTAAAGTACAACCAAAGATTCATTTCGGAGATAAAAATTTTTACATAGGGAGAGACGAAGTAAATAATTGGTAGAGCAATAATCACGCTTAAAATTCCGGCTACCAGTCCGTAGATTATTCCTTCCACCACATAAGGACCTCTGATAAAAGAATTAGAGGCGCCAACCAAACGCATAATGCCAATTTCTTCCCGACTGGAATAAATTGCCAATCTTATAGTATTAAAAGTAATTAACACGGCGATAAGAGCGAGAAAAATAATAAGAATCAATCCCCCTTTCTCAGCCGTATCAATTATCCGACCCAATCTTTCAATAACTATCGCGTTCTGCGCATAGGTCACTTTTTCAAACCAAACTTTAAAATCTGCTTTTTCAAGATGATCAGCAATCGTCACATATTCTTTCGGGTTATGGGCCTTAATATTTAACGAAGCCAAAAGCGGATTTTCTTTTAATTCTTCAAGCGATTGGGTAATGGTCGGGTCATCTTTATGCCGCTCTTTAAAAATTTCTAAAGCTCTATCGCGAGAGATGTATTCAACGCCTTTAACTTCGGCTAAACTTTCCAAAGATTTTTTAATTTTTAAAATATCGTCTTCTGAAGTATTGCTTTTAAAATAGACGCTGATGTCTATTTTTTCCTGAAGACTGGTTAAGGCGGTTTTAGTTAAAACGTTAGAAATTATTAGGCCCTCAAAAACCAATAAGGCCAGCACAATAATGGATAAAGTGGCTGTTGATAACCAGCCATTTCGCCAAAACCCCAGAAAACCGTATTTAATTATGCGAAAAAGAGTAGTAAGCATGGTTTATCAAACTAAAATGTATTTCCCTTTTTCCTCGTCTCTGATAATTCGGCCGTCTTCCAAACTAATGACTCGCTGATTAATGTAATTGATAATTTCTTTATTATGGGTAGCTAAAAGGACGGTTGTCCCCAATTCATTAATTCTCAAAAGTAGTCTGATAATTTCCCAGGTGTTCATCGGGTCTAAGTTACCAGTCGGCTCATCAGCCACCACGACGTCAGGGTGGTTAATCATTGCCCGGGCAATGGCTACTCTTTGTTTTTCGCCGCCAGAAAGTTCCCGGGGAAAATTTGACATTTTATTTTTTAAGCCAACCATGTCCAGGGCCTGAGGCACAAATTCTTCAATATCTGATTGTAATCGGCCAGCCACCTCCAAGGCAAAAGCTATATTCTCAAAAGCGGTTTTATTAGGCAAAAGTCGGAAATCTTGGAAAATGACGCCGATGTGGCGCCGCAATTGCGGCAACTCGTGGTGCTTTAATTTATTAACATCATAGGAACTAAAAATTATTCTGCCCTTGCTTGGCCTTTCTTCGCCGATTAATAATTTCACAATAGTTGATTTGCCGGCTCCGGATTTTCCCACAATAGAGACAAATTCTTTGGGGTTAATAGTGAAAGTCGCGTCTTCTAAGGCTGCCACCTGGCGGCCATTGCCATTATAGATTTTAGAAACGTTTTGAAAAATAATCATCGCTGACGCTCTATCAACGAATATCGAATATGTTGCGAATTTACGAATAAACGAATTAGTAATTCGTATATTTGCTTATTCGTTTATTCGTACGAATTCGCTATTCGTTGATTTCATTATATCACTTTCCACGAATAAATCCAATTCTCCGTCTAAAACTTTTTCTGCCTGCGTTGTTTCTACGCCAGTTCTATGGTCTTTAACTAATTTATAAGGGTGAAGCACATAAGAACGGATTTGACTCCCCCATTCCGGCTTTACTTTAACACGTAATTTATCTAATTCTTTTATTTGGGTATCTTCCATTAATTTCAGTAATTTCGCTTTTAATAAATTCATTGCCCGCTCGCGATTTTGGGACTGAGAACGCTCTACTTGAGAAGCGGCGGCTAGTCCGGTTGGCAAATGAACAATTCGAACCGCGGTTTCCACCTTGTTGACGTTTTGGCCGCCTGGGCCGCTGGAACGGAAGAATTCAATTTTCAAATCTTCGGCCGGAATTTTTAATTCATCTTCTCCGCTTTTAGCGGATAATTCGCTCAGTTCAGGCAATACTTCAACCAAAGCAAAAGAAGTATGGCGCTTTTTCTCCGGCGAAAAAGGCGAAATTCGCACTAAGCGATGCACGCCAGCCTCTTTTTTAAGATAGCCGTAGGCATAATCCCCTTTTACCTCAAAAGTGATATCCTTTACAGGATGGCGACCGGTCTTTGACTGAAAATCACCGACACTCTCATTAATTACTTTTTTCTTCCAGCCGCGTTTCTCGCAAAATTTGGAATACATCTCAAAAAGCATTCCGGCCCAATCCTCGGCATCCTGCCCGCCAGCCCCGGCGTAAATTGAAATGATTGCCGAACTTTTATCATACTTACCAGTAAATATTTTTTCAATTTCCAATTGGCGAAGATTGGATTGAATTTCATTAAGTTCTTTTTCTATATTTTTATCCGCGTCCATCAGCATTTTAATCCGCGTTAATCCGCTTCTAATTCCATCAAACTTCTTTATCAACTCGTTGAGCTCACCGACTTCTTTAATTTTAGCATCGGCAATTTCCCGATTTTTCCATAAATCGGAATCTGACATTTCAAACTCTAATTCCTTAAGACGATTTTTTTTGGCTTCTATGTCAAAGCCAGCCCGACAATCGTCGGGCCCAATCTTGAAGTTCCTTGAGTTGTTGTTCCAAACCTTCACTCATTGAAACAATATTACTAAAATTCCGACAAAAAAGCAACCCATCTGTATAATTTCCCTTATTTTCCTGAAATTCTTTACCTTAAAATCTGCTTTTTTTGAAAATTTTAAAATTGATTTATTCGGCGGTCTGATTAACTGAATGGTTGTAATATTTCTAATAGAACTTACCTCCTCAATATTTCTCGGCTGATCATCAATAAAAATAATTTTTTCTAATTTTCCAAATTTGTCTTTTTTAATTATTTGTTTAAGTATTTCCGCCTTATTTTTATTGGTAATAATAATTCTTCTAAAGTAATCGGAAATTTTAGCGCCTTTTATCTTCTGTTTCTGAAAATTTAAATCGCCGTAAGATAAAAGGTAAAGATTGTTTTTAGAAAAAGATTTTAAAAATATTTCAGCGTCTTTAAAAATATAAGGCCTCAAAATGTCGTTATAGCGACATTTTTTCTTTATTTTTTTTAAAAAAAATAAGAGTTTTAGATGCTTTATGACTGAATAAGGTATTTTTTGATTTTTGAAATATTGATAAGATTTGTCAAAATCTTTCTTTGAAATACCGTTTTCGGAAAAAAATTTGATAAGCCGCTTTTTAAAAAGTTCAGTATTGAAAATAACGCCGTCGAAATCAATAAAAATCTTCATTAAATAATTGCTTTAATAAGATTTTTGTTTTCTTCTAATTCTAAAAGAAACATCAAAACTTTGGCTAATTTATCTGGGTCATGACGGATAAAAGCCCGGTGCTCTGCTAAAGCATCGGCTTTGCTGAATTTTGGCGCCTCGGTGTTTAATAACGGAGTCAAAATGATTTTATAATTTCTTTTGGCCCTCGCCCCGTAACGCATCCCGATGGACGTTACGGGGCTCGCTTCTCTGATAAAAGGGATAAGAAATTCTCTTCGTCTTTGATACTTTTTTATTAATCTCTTCGGCGGTTTCAAAGAATTGAAAGTGATAAAATTTATCCTTTCTTTGCCTAAATATTTATTCATTACATCTACATAATCATCAAGGGTAAATTTCTCTGTATGACCTTTTTTATTTACTAAATTACAGTTAAAAACAACCGTTGCCTTTGATTCATGAACAGCCTCTGAAATTCCAGCCACAAGAAAATTTGGGAGGATGCTACAGTAAAGATTCCCCGGTCCGATAATAACCATATCAGCTTCTCTAATGCGCTGAATTACTTTTTTATTAGCTTTTACTTTTGGATTTAAATAGAATTTTTTTATTCCTCTTTTTTCTATCTCGAAATTAACATTAATTTGGTGCTCGCCCCGTAAACTCAACTTAGTTGAGTTACGGGGCTCGCCCTTCAAAACTTTGCCATTTTTCAACTCCATATATAAATTAACATCTGAATCAGTAACCGGAATTACCTCTCCTTTCACATTTAAGATTTGACTTGCTTCTTCTAATCCTTTCAAAAAACCTTTGTTAATTTTTTCCAAAGCGCTCAACAATAAATTACCGAAATTATGCCCTTTTAATGTTCCTCTCTCAAAACGATAATTCATCAACTCTCGCATTTTTTCCGAGGAATCCGAAAGAGCCACTAGACACTGTCTAATATCGCCGGGAGGCAAAACTCCTAATTCGTCGCGTAAGACGCCGGTGGAACCACCGTCATCAGCCATTGAAACTATAGCCGATAAGTGGACCGGATAATTTTTAAGACCAGAAAGTAAAACAAAGCTTCCAGTTCCGCCTCCAATAGTGACGATTTTTTTCATAAGCTAATTATTTTTTCTGCTTTCAAAATATCTTCCGGATAACCGACCGGATGCCAAAAATTGGCTTTTTCCACTTTGACTTTGTAATCTTTAACCATTTTCGCCAAGGTCTGAGGCAGCCCGAACTCTTTCTCGGAAATTCTCACCATTTCGTAATCAAAGAACTTTTTATTCAGAAAATAAGCGCCGGTATTAACTAAATTACCGCAATCAGCCGTTGGCTTTTCAATAATTTCCAGAAGATAGTCATTTTTATCTGTTTTAATAACGCCGAATCTTCCCGGATTATCAATTTCTTTTGCTAAAATTGCCAAATCATTGTTAATAATTTTTTTTAAATCCGAACGGTCGTATAAGTCGTCGCCGTTTAAAACCAAAAATTTTTCTTGTAAAAAATCCTTGGCGCAGTGAAGAGCAGCGGCGCTGCCGTTTAAATCTTCCTGCCAAACATATCTGATTTTTTTATCTTTGTACTCATTTCCGAAATGAGCTCTGATTAAATCTCCTTTATAGCCGACGACAAAAATAATTTCCGAAATTTCTTCCGGCAAATTTTTCAGGGTATATTCTAAAATCGGCTTGCCGTTGACCTTAAGCATCGGTTTTGGCGAATCATTGGTTAAATCGCCCATCCTGACGCCCCGGCCAGCCGCTAAAATTACGCACTGCATGTGAATGTCTAAGATAAATCAAGACCTTTAAGATAATTTTTAAATTCATCATTAAAATCAGGGTGACGCAGAGCAAACTCAACTACGGTTTTTAGATATTCCAGTTTATTGCCGGTATCATAATACTTGCCATTTTTAATTTCGCAAGCATAGACGGGATAACCGCTTTTAATCAACTCATTGATAGCGTCCGGCAACCAAAATTCTCCGTCCCGTCCTGGTTTCAAATTTCTAATAACCTCAAAAATTTTCGGCGGCAGAATATAAGCGCCGTGAACCGCTAAGTTTGATGGCGCTTCTTCCGGTAATGGCTTTTCCACAATCTTTTTAACTTTAAAAACTCCTTCATCAACCGGCTCGAGGTCGCCGATTCCATAACGAGAGAGATGGTCTTTTGTCTCAATTCTCACCGCGGAAATCACCGCTCCTTTGTATTTTTTATAAACTTCAATCATCTGAGCCAATCTGGGCGGCTCGGCCCAAATAAATTCGTCTCCCCACAAAACGGCAAAATCTTCATTGTTAATCGCCGGCTGGGCAGTCAAAACCGGAATAGCGTTACCGTAAACAGACCCTTTTTGTCGGATATAGATAAAGTTTGCTAACTCGGCTATTCTTTTTATTTCAGTCAATTCTCTTTCCTTACCTTTTTCTTTTAAATATTTTTCCAACTCAAGCGACCTATCAAAATGGTCTTCAATCGCCCTTTTTTGCCAGCCAGTAATGATGATGACGTCTTTAATACCAGAAGCTACCGCTTCTTCAACCACATATTGAATTACCGGTTTGTCGACAACCGGCAACATTTCTTTGGGCATGGCTTTGGTCTGGGGCAGAAATCTTGTCCCCAAACCAGCCGCCGGAATAATAACTTTTTTAATCATATGAGCCGAAGGTGGGAATCGAACCCACGTTCCTACTTTACGAAAGTAGTGTTCTGCCATTGAACTACTTCGGCACAAAAAAACGCCTTATCAGCTGTTTTAATTATAACAAATTTCAAAACAAAAATACAAATATATCGACGTCTGACGTCCTTATATTTATTTTATCTCTTTTTCGATGTCCTCAATTTCTTTTCTGATGGTTTTTTCGGCTTTTTCCAAGTCTTTCTTGAGTTGACTCATTATCTTTTCTTCTTCTTCGGTAAGTTGCCGCTTTGTTTTGGTTCTTTCAAGTAATTTAATCTGGTCTTGTATATCTTCTTTTAATAAATCAAAAGCTTTATGGAGAATAGATTCCGCTTCGTGAATTTCTTTTCTGGCTCGCCTTTTAAAGAGCGAGGATTTATGCCAACCATATAAGATTATAAGTAAAAGGACAATAATAAGGCTGATAATCGGCACTAATACCGCCAGAAGATTTATTGTCCAACTTCCTATTTGAAAGAGTTTGGCTGGTTCCACGGTAATGGTGAATTTTTCAGTAGGAACACTTCTTGCTCCCCGGCTATCAATCGCTTCGGCCCATAATTTATAAACGCCATCTTCCATTTTTTCATCAGAAATAAAGACAAAGTTTCCATCTTTACCGCTTTTTACGCTTTGACCCTTAGCCTCTTCTCTGTCTTTCTGAAGCCAGATAATTACCTGACCATCGGGATAACTTTTTCCTTTAACCGTTAGAATTTCCCTGCTTTGTAATTTTTGAGGATAATCGGTGATAATTGGCGGATTTATCGGTTTAATGATAAATTCTTCAACCGCGGTACTATAATTGCCGGCTATATCAAACGCCTGAACCAAAATAGTTCGTTTACCGGGTGATTGCAAAGGTAATGTATAGGGATTATTTTTAACTTCCGCTTCTGAAACATTAAAGAAGTCGCCTTCGCCGATTTTAATTTTGTAATAGTTAATTCCCGATAAAGCATCCGTGGTATCAAAAATAACGGTTGGCTGAGGATTATCGGTTTCTTTACCGTCAATGAATTTTATAGAAAACGGTTCCGGCGGCTTGATGTCAATCTGAAAACGGAAATGCGAGATTTCTCCCCAACCATTTGCGTTGCGTAACTGAACATGAAAGTACCAAATACCATCATCTAAATTTGCCACCTCTTTTTCGTTGATTGCCGGGGTGTAAATTACAGTAGGAATAGCGGCCGGAATTTTGCCAACAAGCAACCGGACGCCAGTAACACCAGAAGGTATTGTCCAAATAAATTTCGCGTCTTTTTGGGCATACCATTCGTTTGGATCAGGGTGAGTGGGCGAAGAAATTTGAGGCGCAGAGGGCGCGCCAGAAACCGCTGAAGGAGTGGTTGACTCGGGAACAGTTGGCGCGGTTGAAGCGGCGCCTCCCAAGCTAAATTGCGCATTTCCCAAACCTGCGAGAATGTTTGTTCCTTTGCCGTCATTGGCGAGCACCGAGCCAGAAAAGAAATTAAGCGTAGCAACCCCGGCCGCCTTCGCTCTAAAATTGATGCTGATGACTTTTCCGGTGGCTCCTGTGAATCCTGGATTTAGCACAATACCCTCAAAATTAATAGTGCCGGCCGCGTTTGAAAAGGACGGCTCCTGCACCCAGAGGCTAAAAATAGATCCGCTTTTTGAAAGAGAGGTGGCTTCAAGCTTATCCTGCGGAAACGAAATTATGCCGAAGGCGGCATTCATCGCCTGCTCCGCGCTTGAAATATACACGCTTACCGAAAATGCACTGCCAACCGTGTAGGAACCGGAAGAAGGAGAAAAATACAGCGAAGCGGCCTCAGCAGACGGAGCAACAAGCAACAAGAAACCAGCAACAAGGAGAGCAAATAACAACCTTTTTGTCCCTTGTCCCTTGTCTCTTGTTTCCTGTCTCTTGTCTCTCATTGTTTTTTCCATAAATTCCCTTTAATCACAATGAATGAGAAAATTATTGCTAATATTATTATAATCCAAATCCAGTAATTCTCATACCATTTGATTGGATATCTCGGTTCAACCACTGCTATTCTTTCATTGCCGGCTTTATCAACGGCTTTTATATAGACATAGCTTCTTAATTTCCGATCTTTTAAAACATATGGGCTTTCGGCTATTACCCATTTTTTAAATATCTTCAAAAATTTCTGCCGCGTTTCTTTTATCTCATAATAATCTATTCCCGTTCCTTTATCCTGGGTGGCAAAAACCAAAAAATATTTTCCATCAAATATTTCCGCGTCTTTAGCAATTTCCGGCTGAAATGTCTCCGGCGACTCTTTGTCTTCAATTTCCTGATGTCGGACGTCGCTAATATAAGGACGTCCGACGTCCTTAATATTGAATTGGAAATTGGAAATTTTTATTTCTGTTGGCGTTCCTTGACCATCATTAAGTAGCGCTTTAACGTCCTGAAACCCTATAAAGCCACGTCCTTCTTTTTGAGCTTCAAAAATTACTGAAAAAATTAAACCCTTCTTACCCAAATAGCCGCCGGGGGTGATACCTGAGAAATGGATTTTATCAGATTCAATTTTTGGTCTCTCAATCCAGAAATTAACAATTGAATTTCCATCGCGGATTTCTTTCGGCTCCAATAAGTCAACAGGGAATACTATTTGTCCTTCAAGCGCATTTATGCTCTCATTATCGGTATTGATAAAAACGCCGACCTCAAATGATTGATTTGCTTTCACCTCTTGGGTTTTTGTATCAAAAGAAACTTCCGCCGCAAGAGCAGGGCCAGCAACAAGCGACAAGAGACAAGCGACAAGAATGATTTTTATTTTTTGAATTTTGGTCATTGTGATTTGTTTGAAAATTGGAAATTAAAAATTGAAAATTCCATTTTCGCAAAGCGAAATATGGCTATCCTGTCCAATAAAACG
>Ga0210005_1002062_pt1 | contig 12049 bp, 8 predicted proteins | sample CryGey02umfilter_3_FD_183961 | JGI IMG/M metagenome (GOLD analysis project Ga0210005, IMG submission 183961) | Groundwater microbial communities from aquifer in Utah, USA - Crystal Geyser 4/9/14 0.2 um filter (SPAdes) (version 3) | ecosystem: Environmental > Aquatic > Deep subsurface >... | reverse complement strand
CGGCAGGCAGGGATATTTTCAAATACACACCGCCAGTTGGAAAATGTTCCGTCTGGCTCGCCCGCTACGCGGACTCGCCAGCCGATTTTGAACGCAAAATTGAATTTTTGTCTTTGTTCCGCGAAGCGGAACGCCAGAAGCGGGCTTTTCTAAATTAAAACTATGAAATACTTTATCTACACAAGAAAATCTACTGACTCGGAGGAAAGACAGATTTTGAGTATCGAAGCGCAACTCGCCGAGTTGCGGGAATTTGCCGCCAAAGAAAAACTTGAAATTGTCGCCTCGCTTTGCGAGGCGCAAACCGCCAAAGAACCTGGCCGAAAAATTTTCGGCGAAATGTTAGATCGAATTTGCGCTGGCGAAGCCAGCGGAATTTTGGCTTGGCATCCGGATAGATTAGCTCGTAATTCAATTGACGGCGGAAAAATAATCTATCTGCTGGACACAGGAAAAATTTTGGATTTGAAATTTCCGACATTTTGGTTTGATAGCACACCACAAGGAAAATTTATGTTGAATATCGCTTTTGGCCAGAGTAAATACTATGTTGATAATCTCGCAGAAAACATCAAGCGAGGACACCGCCAAAAACTGCGAAAAGGAATTTGGCCCGGCTTTGCACCTCTTGGCTATCTCAATAATCGTAGAACGAAAGAAATAGATTTGGACAAAGATAAAGCCCCGTTTATCAGAAAAGCATTTGAACTTTATGCCACCGGCGAATATACGCTAAAAGCAGTAAATCAGTTTTTGGCGGACAGCGGAATTTCAAGTTATGGGAAAAGACCGCTTTCCGTTTCCTGTGTCCAGCGATTCCTCAAAAATCATTTTTACTACGGAGTATTTAGGTTTAACAACGAATTTTATCAAGGAGCTCACGAGCCAATTATTTCCAAAAAACTTTTCGATTCTGTTCAACAAGTAATGAGTAATCGGGGTAAAAAGAAACGCAAGAGAAAACATGAATTTGCTTTTTCCGGTTTAATGCGTTGTGGAAATTGCGGTTGCCTCATTACTGCGGAAACCCAAAAAGGACATAATTATTATCGTTGCACTAAGAAAAAGCAAAAGTGCGAGGAAAAATATTTAAGGGAAGAAAATCTTGTTGAACAGATGAGAGATTTTATTCAAAAGGTTTCTTTACCTAACAAATGGGCGGAAAATATGCTCGTCGAGTTGGATAAAGAAAAAGAGCAAACCAAAAAGGAAAGTAAAGATTTTGTTCAAAATCTACAATCTCAAAAAATTGAAGTTGAGCAGAAAATTGAAAATCTGTTAGACCTCTATATTGAAAGAAAAGGGTTGACCATTGAAGAATACCAAGCCAAAAAATCAAAACTGCTCAACGAAAAACTGGATATTGAGCAAAAAATCCGAGATTTTGAACAAATGGGGAATAATTGGCTCGAACCGATGAAAGAAATGATTTTTGAGGCGAAACAAGCCAAAATTCTATTGTCGCAAGACGATAATCAGCAAATCCTAACATTTCTAAAAAATGTTGGCTCGAACTTTATTTTGAAAGACAAAAAATTCAATTTTGCGTTCAAAATCGGCTGGCGAGCCCGCGTAGCGGGCGAGCCAAACGCTTCTTTTTCCAACTGGCGGAGGAGGTGGGACTCGAACCCACAAACGGCTTTTTAGACCGTTACGGTTTAGCAAACCGGTGCCCAACCATTAGGCGACTCCTCCCTATTAAATTATATTTTAAGCATATCTTATTTAAAGTACTTCTTCAAGTTTTTTGGATTACTAGAATTAAAAATTTGAAAATATCTTCGGACATCCTTAACGCTGTCAATGCGTACATCTTTTTTTTGAGCTAACCTAGGATTCAACCCATTGTCTTTTAAAATATTAAACACGGATTGACGAAGGGGTTCGGAATGACTTGTAAATGCAAGTTTTTTATATTTGTAGAATTTACCATTTACTTTATAGCGATGATTAAAAATACATCCATCAGTATCTATAAGACCGCGCACGGAGGCGATTGAATACAATTTATTTTGTTTTATCCAATCTGGAATATCTACTTGTTGTTTAATTTTATTCCCTTGTTTAAGTCCGAGTTTCTCAATGCAAAAACGTACTAGTTCAATTCGTGAAATCACTAGATCAAATGATAGAGCACTTTTGTCATACTGAATACCAATCGGAATATCAAATAATCTTTTTATTAAATCAGCAACAAATTTACTATATTCTTTCTCCTCGATAGAATGAAAAGAAATTGTAATCTGGTATTTAGCAATCCCACCATCACCCAATAAAATACCAACAAATTCAGCAAGATCTTCAGATTTTCTTGGTTTTTTAATAGGAAGAGGAGCATTGATAATTGAGTGCTGTTTAAATTTTCCCTCTCTTTCCTACCATTCATACCATTTCTTTTTTCGATATTCGGGATCCCCAATGCTACCGTACTTTTTCCACATGGCTAACCCACCAACCGATGAACTATGGGCTACATACCAGTAATCTTTTTTTAGTTTGACATCGGAAGGAAACAGGGTGCCTGTCTTTCTGCATAATTTGCGAAGCGCGCCAAGTTCCATTGAAAATTTTTCACGACGCCAATCTCTAATAGTTCTTTCAGAAAGATTGCATAATTTTGAAATTTCTTTAATTGAGAGATGAGGAATAGCTTTATCTATAAATTCCCTTTGCGCTCCTTTTGAAAAGAAAACTCTCATAAAAATTATATTAGCTCGGCTATACCTCCATATTATCAGAAAAATGGGGTTTAGTCTATGGTAATATTCCCAATTTTATGTTATTTTAAATAAATATTGCCCTCGTAGTTTAATGGATAAAACGGGAACCTGCGGAGTTTCAGATAGGGGTTCGATTCCTCTCGAGGGCACCCTATTAGAAATTTTATTAATTAAGTTATTACTAAATATTTGTTTTAGTTTAGTTCAAATTTGGAATTTCTAACGGGGCAAGCATGAATCTCTCTACTCCTATTGAAGAAATTCCTCGGGTCGGTCCTCAATATCAAAAAAGGCTAAAAAAATTGGGGATTAAAACTGTCCGCGATCTTTTGTTTCATTTTCCTCACCGCTATGAGGATTTTTCTGATATAATTCCGATTTCCCAGGCAACGCCTGGAAAAATTATCTGCATCCAAGGAGAAATTACTGAAATCAAAAACTTCAGAACTTTCAGGAGAAGAATGTACATAACCGAAGCAAAAGTAAGTGATGAATCCGGGGGAATCCGTGTTACCTGGTTTAACCAACCATATCTGATAAACACCTTAAAAAAGGGTGATTTTGTTTTTCTGGCAGGTAAAATGGTTTCAAAAGACGGAAAAAAATATTTATCCAGCCCAGCTTATGAAAAAATTCCCGCCCAATTTGTTGAATCTTTGGGAAATGGAGAAAAATACGATTCGGTTCATATCGGAAGAATTATTCCCGTTTATCCTGAAACAGAAGGAATGTCCTCGCGCTGGCTAAGATTTATCATCAAACCCCTTTTAACAAAAATAAAAGACGGAATTCCCGAAACTCTGCCCGAAGAAATAAGAAAAGAGCAAGACCTTCTTCCGATTAAAGAAACGATTTGGCAAATTCATTTCCCCGACACTTTAGAAAAAGCCGAGCTATCAAAAAAAAGATTTGTCTTTGAAGAGCTTTTTGACCTCGCCTTGGCGATTCTCCGTGAAAAAATAAAATTAGCGAAAGAAAAAGCAATTGTTATTCCTATTAATCTTGAAGTAATCAAAAAATTCATACAAAAACTTCCTTTTAAATTGACTCTCGACCAGAAAAAATCCGCCTGGCAGATTCTAAAAGACCTGGAAAAAGCAAGACCGATGAACCGGCTGCTGGACGGCGATGTTGGTTCCGGGAAAACAGTGGTGGCCGCAATTGCGGTTTTGAACGCGGTCAAGGCCGGCTTCCAGACAGCTTTTATGGCGCCGACCGAAATTCTGGCAAAGCAGCATTTTGGAACGATAAACGGTTTATTAAAAGGATTTAAGGTAAAAATCGGATTAATAACCGGGAAGGAGAATTTATTTGGCAGCAAAAAAATCAAAAGAAAAGAAATGATAGACAAAACAAAAAATGGGGAAATTGACATTTTAATCGGAACTCACGCTTTGGTGCAGGAAAAAGTGGAATTTAAAAAACTGGGGCTGGTGATTATTGACGAACAGCACCGCTTTGGGATAGAGCAGAGGGCCCGCCTCTGCCATAAAGGCTACGGCGGGCAAGCAAAACTTATTCCTCACTTTCTTTCGATGTCAGCTACTCCAATCCCAAGAACGCTGGCTTTGACAATTTACGGCGACCTGGATTTGTCTTTGATTAAAGAAATGCCCAAAGGAAGAAAAAAGATAATCACCAGAATCATTCCGCCCGAAAAAAGGCAGGAGGCCTATGATTTCATTAGAAGCGAAGTTCAATCTGGCAGGCAGGTGTTTGTAATTTGCCCGAGAATCGAACCAGTTTCCGCTGAGAGCTTCTACGAGAAAATCCTCAATACTCAAGAAACTTTAGTCGAAAGAGAATTTCATTCTCTTTCTCACCTTCGCTTCCTTCGGGAGCTCGGTGATAAAAGAAATTTTCTTTGGGCTGATGTGAAAGCGGTAAAGCAGGAATACGAAAAATTAAGAAAAGACATTTTCCCCGATTTAAATGTTGGAATGCTTCACGGCAAAATGAAAACCGAAGAAAAAGAAAAAGCGCTTACAAATTTCAGGGAAAGAAAAACCGATATACTGGTTTCAACATCGGTCATAGAGGTAGGCATTGATTTTCCAAATGCCACCATAATGATGATTGAGGGAGCGGACAAGTTCGGCTTGGCCCAGCTCCACCAGTTCAGAGGAAGAGTGGGAAGAGGCAAAGACCAGTCATCTTGTTTCCTTTTCAGCGAATTCCAGTATAATCCGCGACTGAAAGCAATGGTTTCCTGCCAAGACGGCTTTGAACTGGCGGAAAAAGATTTGAAATTAAGGGGCCCTGGAGATTTAACCGGCCAAAGACAATGGGGTTTTCCCGATTTCGTGATGGCATCATTAAAAAATATTGAGCTGGTTGAAAAAACGCGAGAAGCGGCAAAAGAAATTTTAACTAAGGACCCGGAATTAAAAAAATACCCGCTCCTGCGAGAAAGATTAGAGAAATTTCGAGAAAGAATTCATCTGGAATAGGTTTACCCCGTTAGAAGTTTTAAAAATTGGCAGTTCTTCCAGAAATGTCTTTTTGGAGACAAAACACCTGGAACTTCTAACGGGGTTTACTTTCGAGTTTTCTCTGTCATCCAGAAACCGAGGGGCTTATTTAACATTAATCTAATTTGAGCATCCAAAGCTGGAAAAGTACCAAAAAAAATTAAGGTAATTGGTAAAAGTAGCCATTGAAAAACCATTGAAAGATTTTTCCAGCGGCTAAATTGGGAGGGCCGAGGAGGTAAAATTAAAAGGGAGATAATGGCAGAAACTATCATTCCAATCATAGCCGCAGTCATAATATTACTAGTAAGACGAGGTAAGTTATAGGAAAGGAGGGTGACTTTAAATTCTTGGCCCCCAAACATTAAAGGTAGCCATCCCAAAAAGAAGACTAAGAGAGCGGAAGTTGCCCAAGACCAAAATCCATCTAAAATATTTAAGGAGTGGCGAAGTTTTTCCCAAAGAGGAATTTTTTTATTTTTTAGAAAACCGTAAAAGAGATAGGGAATATTCTCGCATCCCCAAGCCCATCGCCGCTGCTGTTTATATTGATTTATAATTGTTCTCAATAAATTTTTAGATAAAACTGCATCCATGGAAACTGGGTAATGGAGAGGAATCACTCGATAATCGCCATCATAGTGAAGGTAAGATTTCCAGAATATTCTCGAATCATCGGAGACCAAATTTGAGGGATAAGTTATCTCCTCAAAAATTTTAAAAGGTATGGAGTGAGATGAATAGGTTACCAATTGATCGGGTCTTTCTTGTTGCATCATTTGCCAAAAAGTTCCAGAAGTAGCTATTACCCTGGAAAAGCTAGGGGCTTGCCAGATGTTATTATTATAAACGGGAATGGGTTGATAGCTCGATTTCAGAGGCTTTTTAGTAGTTAAATAATGCCAGGTGAGACAACTAAAATATTGGGGATAAGGACTGGTATCGATATCAAAACTGGAAATAATAATGTCCTTTTCGGGTATCAATAATTTATCTAAAATTTTTTCTTTTGCTTCCTTGACTGCCCAGGCTAGATTTGAACCCTTGCCAGTAATCTCACCGGGAATATTTTGGGGATGAATTGTAATTAAAAATTTAAAAAATTTTTTCGAAAATTTATTTTCAATTTCTTTAGCCACTTTCTGAGCTCCTTTCCCCGTTCTTTCTTCGGTAGCCATAACGACAATCATTTTTTCTTTCGGGTAATCTGAGTCTGTCAAAGATTTTAGGGTAGGTTTTACTATTTCAATTCCTTCCCTGCATATTGGCAGAATAATTAAGTGATAGATTTCCTGCCAGTTTTTTGTTTTAAGATTTTTAAGTTTTTCCAGCCAATCGGTTCTGAGATTCTTTTTCATTTGCCGGTAGCTGGCTATTTGGTGAAAAGATAAATAGGTAATTCTCAATAACCAATAAAGATCGAAGATAATAATAAAAATGGCTACCGCTACCGGTGCCAGCCATGATAAAATAATTGCTATTGCCAAGGTTTCTAAAGAAAGAAAGCCAGGGAGAATTTCGAAAAAACGATATAAAAATTTTTCTTTAGGATTTTTGAGGTCCTGAGCCCGTGAGAGATTTAGGTAATTAACTTCCATGCGGCCCCAACCAGATTTGAACTGGTGTTGTCGGGATGAAAACCCGGTGTCCTAAACCAGACTAGACGATAGGGCCAAATTAACCATATTTTACCTTAGAAATTGAAAAAAATCAATAAGCTTGATAAAATTATTCTATATGGAACTCCCCAAGGTCTACGATCCGAAAAAAGTGGAAGAGAAAATCTATAATCTCTGGCAAAAGTCAGGTTACTTTAATCCTGATAAATTGCCTCGGCGACATAAAAAACCTTACTGCGTTATTATTCCCCCGCCAAATGTCACTGGAACCTTACACATGGGTCACGCTTTGAATGCGACAATTCAAGATATTTTAATTCGATGGCGGAGGCTTCAAGGATATAAAACTCTCTGGTTGCCAGGAACCGACCATGCCGGAATTGCCACTCAGGTAGTTGTTGAAAAAGAATTAAAAAAAGAGGGGCGAAGTAGATTTGATTTAGGTCGAGAAAAATTCATCGAAAGAATTTGGCAATGGAAGGAAAAATATGGAGATATTATTTTAGACCAACTTAAAAAATTGGGGGCTTCCTGCGATTGGTCAAGGACAAGGTTTACCATGGACGAAGATTACATAAAAGCGGTAAAAGAAGCTTTTTCCCATTATCATAAGAAAGGCTGGATTTATCAGGGAGAAAGGGTGGTGAACTGGTGCCCAAGATGCCAGACATCTTTATCGGATTTGGAAATAGAATACAAAGAAGAGAAAGGGAAATTATGGTATATTCGCTACCCCCTTTCTAAACCCTATACCCTAAACCCTAAACCCTATATTACGGTGGCTACTACCAGGCCAGAAACAATGCTTGGAGATACAGCGGTGGCCGTAAATCCTAACGATAAGAGATATGAAAATCTGATTGGGAAAAAAGCAATTTTGCCTTTAGCTAAAAGAGAGATTCCGATTATTGCTGATAAATCTATCGACCCAAAATTTGGAACAGGAGCAGTTAAAGTTACCCCGGCTCATGATTTAACTGATTATGAAATCTCTCTAAGACATAACTTACAAGCAATTCAAGTTATTAATGAAAAAGCTGAAATAACCAAAGAGGTTTCTCTTCCTTATCAAGGATTAAAGACTTTAGAGGCCCGCCAAAAAGTGGTCCAAGATCTTGAAAAACTTGGACTTTTAGAAAAAGTTGAAGACTATGCCCATCAAATCCCAAAATGTTACCGATGCGCGACGACAGTAGAATTAATTCCTTCGAAACAGTGGTTTTTAAAAATGACCGATCTGGCCAAAATGGCAATTTCAGCAGTAAAATCAGGAAAAGTAAAATTTACACCAAAACACTGGGAGAAAATTTATTTTGATTGGTTGAAAAATATAAAAGACTGGTGCATTTCCCGCCAAATTTGGTGGGGCCATAAAATTCCTCTCGGGGGAGTGAACGATGTTTTAGACACCTGGTTTTCCTCAGCCCTTTGGCCCTTTGCCACTCTGGGATGGCCGAAGAAAACTAAGGACTTGAAAAAGTTTTATCCAACTAATGTTTTATCAACCGACCGGGGAATTATCAATCTCTGGGTGGCCAGAATGATATTTTCGGGAAAGGAATTTATGCAAAAAGAACCATTTAAAGATGTTTATATCCATGCCACTGTTTTGACTAGAGAGGGAAAAAGAATGTCGAAATCTTTAGGTACCGGGATTGACCCTGTTAATCTTATAGAAAAATATGGAGCCGATGCCACTCGCTTTGGCATCAGTTGGCAAATTATGGGCGGGCAGGATATCCGATTCGTAGAAGACAACATTATAATGGGTAGAAAATTCTGCAATAAGTTATGGAATGCTTCAAGGTTTGTTCTGATGAACAAACCTACACAAATTAACACAGATAAAGAACACAGATTAACACAGATGAAAAATCTAACTTCGGCGGATAAAAAGATATTAAAAGTATTAGATAAAACCATAAAATCTGTAGATAAGGATTTAGAGGGTTTTCGGTTTGGGAGGTCGGCTCATAAGCTTTACGAATTTTTCTGGCATGATTTTTGCGACGTATACATTGAAAAAGCAAAAAAACAAGACAATGAAAAAACTAAAAAAATTTTACTTTATGTGTTACTAAACTCTTTGAAACTCTTACATCCATTGATTCCCTTTATTACTGAAGAAATTTACCAGAAATTACCGATAAAAAATAAAAAGAAATGTCTAATGATTGAAGAATGGCCCACCTGAGTTACCCTTTTTACATTATTTTTGGCGTTTTACCAAGTATTATTTGGTTGCTTTTTTATTTAAGGAAGGATGTTCATCCTGAACCAAAATTAGAGGTCATTAAAATTTTCTTTTATGGAATGCTAATTGCTATTCCAGCAGTTTTTTTAGAAATGGGAATTTTCAAGGGATTTGATAAAATAGGTGGATGGATGGCTTTAAGTCCTTTTTTAATTACCATTTTTAATACTTTCATTGGGGTAGCTTTAATTGAAGAAGTTTTAAAATATCTAGTGGTTCGGGAAAAAGTTCTGAAGAACCCGGAGTTTGATGAACCAATTGATGCCGTGCTTTACATGATAATTGCTGCCCTTGGGTTTGCTGCCTTGGAAAATATTCTGATTTTGTTCCGATTGGGCCCAGGTTTTTTAGTTAGCAGAGCTTTGGAAATTTCGGCTCTTAGATTTTTAGGAGCGACTTTTTTGCATGCCCTGTGTTCAGGAATGGTAGGATATTTTTTAGCCCTATCTTTTTTTGAAACAAAAAAAAGGGTAATCATTCTTTCCCTGGGGTTGGGGATAAGTATTATCTTGCATGGATTTTACAATTTTTCTATAATGGAAATTGGGGGAGATTTAAAATTCTTAATTCCAGTCGTTATTCTAATTAGTTTAGCTATTTTGGTTTCGTTAGGTTTTAAAAGATTGAAAAAATTAGCCAGTGTTTGTAAAATATAATATATGGATTCTTTTTTTGAAAAATTAAAAAAGGGAATGGGGATTGAAGCGCCAGAAGAAGTGGAAGAGGAAATCGAAGAAAAACCCCCGAAAATGAAAACTACAACCCTCCCACCGCGTCCTCCCGCTTCGCGGGCCCCTCGGCCAAAAAAACTAAGGGAACTTAAAATTGAAACAAAGCCCCCTAAATCTGAAATTAAAGCAAAAGAAATGCCAGAAACAGAGGAGGAGATAGAAATTAGTCCGCCTCCCATCCAAGAAAAAGCCCCGGAGACTACAACCCTCCCGCCTCCCTCCCGCAAGCGGGCCCCTGAAATCAAAGAGCCCCCGGAAGGTAAAGAGAAATGGTTTGAGCCGGAGGGAGAATTGGCAATTGATGTTTATCAAACCGAAACCGATTTGGTAATTCAATCAGCCATTGCCGGAGTAAAACCGGAAGATTTAGAAATCTCAATAGAAAGAGATATTCTGACTGTTAAAGGAAGCAGAGAAAAACCCCTTGTCGAAGAGGGAGATTATTTTACTCAAGAATGTTATTGGGGTCCATTTTCCAGAGAGGTGATATTACCAGTCGAGGTTGATCCTAACCGAGCAGAAGCAACAATGAAAGACGGAATTTTGACCGTCAGACTGCCAAAAATCTTAAGGGAAAAAAAGAGAAGGATAAAAGTAGGAATATAGATAAAATTTTCAATTTTTAAACTAACCCCGCCAGAACATGTTCTGGCGGGGTTTTGTGTCGGAGGAGGGAGTCGAACCCTCAAGGGTTTCCCCACCGGCTCCTAAGGCCGGCGCGTGTACCAATTTCGCCACTCCGACAAATTTTATCTTAATCATTTTAGCTTTCTCAATAAAAAAATCAACCCCCATACCAAACAAGCACCAAAGGCGCTAAAAATACCTGGGGGATTGATTTAGATTTAAATTAAAATCCTAATTAAGTTAATATTGCTCTAACAATAGCAGGAATTGCTTTGGCGAAGAAAGCAACCACTAAACCAATGGCAGCCCACAGTATATAATCCCTTCCCTTACCTAATTTCAATGGATCACCGGCTGCTGTCAAAATGTTTATTGCTCCTATAAGGACGAGTATGATTGCTATTGATAATAAAATTACAAATATCCAATCAGTTACGGTTGCAACACTGTGAGCTATGCAACAAATTGCTCCGATAACTCCTTCAGGACAAATTACTTCAGTTCCAGCCTTATAACACTTATTATATGCAACATCGCCGGTTGAAGGACAATCAGTAATTCCGGTACCCCGTACTATCGTACATTTCTCAGGAACTTGGGCTGAAGCTACCATCGGTACTAATAAAACAGCCAGAAAACTAATTAAAACTAGAATTGGTAAAAATTTTTTCATAAATCTTCAATTTTTCATTTTTTTTTCGACCTTTTAACTATTTTACTCCTATTATTGTTTTTAACACAGCAATTAGGCCCTTGGCAAGTAAAATTATGGCAAGACCTATTAAGGTATAAATAATGATGTTTTTACCGGTCTCAAGTTTTTTTGGATCACCACCGGAAGTTAAAAGATAAATGGCGCCGATGATTATCATTAAGGGAGCCAAAACCAAGGCAATAATGAAGATAAAATTGGTAATTCCTGCAACCAAGGCCTCAAAGGAAGTAGCAGTTATCGGTGGCTCAATTGTAATAATGCCTCCGCCTCCGCCGCCTTCAATCTGACAAGCCGAACTACAACCATCGCCAGAAACGGTATTTCCATCATCACAACCTTCCCCCGACTCTACTACCCCATTACCACAAGTTGGCGGAGGCCCAGCAGCACACTGGGTAGGAGTTTCACATTCATTTACCCCACAAGAGTCAATCGACTGACAAGTAGTGGTGTCAACACATTTTTTATGAGGCATGATTTGGCCCGGCGGACAGCCGGCAGTACAATTGTTATCATCAATATCAGTACAACCAATTCCGCAACAACCATCATTATTTTGACAGCCACAATCAGGGTCTTGAGCAACATTGCAATTGGAAGGACAATTTCCGTTACAACCGTTGGGAGTACAAGTCGGAGGTGGTGTTGTATTACATTCTCCACCCGAACACCCTTCATCATCACAACTCCAATTGGTACACCCTCCGACACAATCTACAGAATTTGCCTCACTAATCTGGCATGAACAATTTACCAATGTGCAATCGCAACCGAAATGATAATGCGTATCGCCTACGCAAAAATCGTAAGTATCATCATTACAATTACCCTCTAAGCAAAAAAATCCACCAGTACACCAACCATCGGCAGAGTGTGTCTCTCCATCCGCATCAGTGAAGGTCATTTCACATA
>Ga0210005_1002061_pt1 | contig 12049 bp, 13 predicted proteins | sample CryGey02umfilter_3_FD_183961 | JGI IMG/M metagenome (GOLD analysis project Ga0210005, IMG submission 183961) | Groundwater microbial communities from aquifer in Utah, USA - Crystal Geyser 4/9/14 0.2 um filter (SPAdes) (version 3) | ecosystem: Environmental > Aquatic > Deep subsurface >... | reverse complement strand
TACACCAGACAATATGATAGGTGAGATAGTATGTCGTATGTGATCCTGTACTATATTCCATTTCATCATTTTACTAAAGTCGTCGCCTAAAGGCGAGGGAGTTCCCCATCCCAGATACGGACTTAAAATTTTTATTTACAATTTCCTTTTGATGCAATTGAATAAACACCCAAAAATGAGCCAGTGGCGGCTCTAGAAAATAAACCAGTTTTTTTATCAATAACAAAAGTATCCACACTGCCAGAACCCGAAGCTATAAGTTGAACAACCAAAGTGTCACCGGTTTCGTGTACTTTTTCCATTGGCGATGTTCCACCTTCACCAAAAAGCACTTTTGGTTCATCAGTATTTAGGTTGATGAATGATATTTGCCGTCCAATTTCATCCTGCGATGATGACTCTAAAATTTGACAAGCTATGTTATCCGTCATATAAAATGTTGGCTCTTCTTTGATATTGTTTTCTGTGAGATTATTACTGCTTTTTGGTGTAAGGTATCCAGCTGTAAAAGCCGCCACTGCCACAATGATCGCAATAAAAATTGTTTTCTTCATAGTGTAAATACTATAAATCAAAATTTTTAATTTTGCGAACCTCATATACCGTGTTAGGCGATGTAAATGATATCATTGAATCTTTATTGCATTGCAGATAGAAAATCCACTCTCGTGAATTTCCAGCATATCAGATAAATTCTTATTAATAGATCGATCATTAAGCCATTGTTTTGTCGCTTCTATCATATCTTGGCAAAAATTATTTACAGATAATTGTAAAAAATCCTTACCATCGTATTTTGGATCACCAAAATAACAATTACTAAAACGATTGCAGTGTGCGCCATTGGCAACAAACACGAAGTGGTCTAAAACATCTTTGGCTTTTTGTGTCTCAATATTGCTAGAACCTTCATGTAAAAAGGCGCACCTAAGCGAATAGCAATCATTTCCAGATAAAAAACCATTATATTTTTTGCCAAGATATGTGTTGAACCATTCAGGATACCGAACTGACGAGCTTTTACCATTCCCCTCTAGCTTGGCGCATACATCAGGTAAAATAAGCGACAAAACAAGGGCGGAATACCAATTTTTATTTTGCAGAGAATTTTCTATCGATTTAAGAATATTATCCATAATGATGTCATTTATTTCACCTAACTCGTTATTATACGAAGTTTTTTCATGATTTTACTAATAATTTGTATGCTAGGCGGAATCGTGACCTTTTATTTGTGTGCAGCCACATTTCATTTTATTATTTCAAAAGGATTTATGCAAACATCAAAACAAACCTCAATCTTAAAAATATCAAAAGTCCACTTCAATAAAGTTTGGCACGAATCTATCATCTCCGCACGTAAGCACGGTATACTATACCCTGATGAAATATTTTATAAAAACCTTTGGCTGCCAACAAAATGTCGCAGACTCCGAACGCGTCGAGCAGGCATTTACCGCTCGTGGATTTACCAAAGCACGCGGATATAAAGATGCAAATTACGTAATTATCAATACGTGTATGGTCAGAGAATCTGCGGAAGAACGGGTGTATGGACTGGTACAAAATCTTGCAATAATAAAAAGGGAGAAACTAAAGAACAAAGAACTATTCAAAATCATAGTGACTGGGTGTATGGTCGGCATTGCATTTCGTGACAAAACGGGAAAGTTCCTGTCAAAAATCAGAGATCGAATGCCACAGGTTGATGAGTTCATGCCGATTGAAGAAGTTGGATTTGACAGTGAACCAGTTCGTCAAAGCGCTACCCACGCATGGATACCTATCTCAAATGGCTGCAATAATTTCTGCACGTTTTGCATTGTGCCATTTACTCGTGGTCGAGAGATCAGCAGACCGTATGAAGATATTATCGAAGAATGTCTCCATCTCAAAGCACAAGGATTTACATCAGTCATGCTCTTGGGACAGAATGTCAATTCATATGGCGCGGATCTGATATTGGGGAAAGAAAATATTCAAATTATGAGAGACATTGACAAAATATATTTTGAAGAAAGTACCACCCCGTCTCGCTCCGCTCGCCTCCCCTCCTTAGAAAGTAGGGGAGTTGAAGAAAAAAAAGCTCTCCTCCTTGATAAGGAGGAGTATCCCGATGGACATCGGGAGAAGGTGGTAGATCATCTTTCCGCAGTTCGTGCAAAATTTACATACAATGGCCGAAATGTAGAACCGGTGTATGTCAAGCATTTAGGTCGCCAACGCATTCCAACACTTTTCTCCTATCTTTTGGAGGATGTAGCTCGAATGGATTTTGAGAAAGTCGACTTCGTATCCTCAAATCCGTGGGATTTTTCAGATGAACTCATTAAGATGATTGCAAAATATCCAAATATTACTCGGACCATTCACCTGCCGGTTCAATCGGGTAATAATGAGGTGTTGAAAAGGATGAACCGCTGGTACACCCGAGAGGAATATCTAGACATAATATCAAAGCTCAAAGCTCAAATTCCAAACGTTAAAATAACGACTGATATCATCGTTGGGTTTTGTGGAGAAACTGATGACGAATTTCAAAATACGGTAAAACTCGCAAAAGAAGTGGGTTTTGATAAAGCATATATTTCTCGGTACTCCGAACGCTATATGACTGCTGCAACCAAAGTCATGAAAGATGATGTACCACCTGCAGTGAAGAAGAAGAGGTGGAAAGAACTTGATTCTTTGATTAATGACTGGAACTAATTGACAAAAATATTCTTAAGAACATTTAATGCAACAACTAATAAAAATATCAATATTGCTCCATAAACAACGGTAAGACGCCATTTGACTAACACAATATATACTACCGAAATAATCTTATTTCTGTCCTCACTTTCTAGATTTTTAAGAATCTCTTGATACACTTCCTTCAAGTATTTCAACATCCCCCAATATACGGCAACGTATACTATTAGCAGGAACAGAAAAAGAATACCTAAATTAACACTATCTTCGTTTATCGTAATTAGCTTATTTGGAAACATATTTCATGATCCTTTCTAAATGTCTTGGATGGCAGGCAAAAAATGGATATGTGTTCTTTGGTTTTGACAGATCAAGCTCCAACAAATTTCCTTCAAAATCGTACATTTCGTACCCCACTTCACGAAGCATAAGCATTCCAGGAGCTATGTCCCAGACACTACATCCGAAGCCTATGATTGCACCCGCAATCCCTTCTAAGATATATACAAGTTCAAGACCTATGCAGCCATACATTCTCACTGCTCGAAATAGAGGTTTCAGAGCCAGAATTTTCTGAGGAATTCCCGCTTTGATCTCATCATCATACGACATAGAGGATAGAAGGAAACTATTGTGAAGTGGTATTTTTTTAATCTCGATTTTTTCAATTGCTCCATTTTTTTCAAGATAGACACCTTTCCCGAGCTCAGAAGTATACATTAAACCTTTCATCGGAAAATACATCACTGCAGACTGTAACTTATGTTCAAAGTAATATACTATGAGGACTCCAAACTCTTCTGTACCTGTGGCGTAATTGCTAGTGCCGTCTAAGGGGTCGATGATAAACATGTGTTTGCCGGTACTTCGAAGATCCTCTTCCCCAATGAAACCGACCTCATCCTGATTAATACCCAAATCACTCAATGCATTCAAAATGAACGCATGAATTACTTTCTGAGATTCGTGATCTGCCTTGGTCACAATATTCTAATGATTTGTTTTGTTTGCAATGTCAAGGTCGGCAGAGTGAAAATATTTTTTCTGAATTTCGCCAGCTTTTCGCGCAGCATTTTTGATGATATCAAGCATGTTTGATAGTATACTATAACCATGAAACTATTAGTCACTGGTGGGGCTGGATTTATCGGCTCAAACTTCATACATTACTGGCTCGAAAAACACCCCGATGATCATATCGTAAATTTTGATAAACTTACCTATGCTGGTAATTTATCAAGCCTAAAAGATGTTGAAAATAATTCTCATTATAGCTTTCATAAAGGCGATATCGTGGATAAAAAAGCGGTGGATAAAGTGATGCCTGACATTGACATCGTCGTTCATTTTGCAGCTGAAAGTCATGTTGACCGCTCGATTCAAGATGCATCTCCGTTTGTAATGACCAATGTAGTAGGTACTCACGTCCTTCTGGAATCAGCACTCAAATACAAAATAAAACGATTCCATCATATTTCAACCGATGAAGTTTTTGGAGCTCTTCAACTTGACTCAACTGATAAATTTACCGTAAACACATGCTACAATCCCCATAGTCCCTATTCTGCTTCGAAAGCTGGATCTGATCATCTCGTTCGAGCATATTTTGATACCTATGATTTACCGATAACCATTACAAACTGTTCAAATAACTTTGGTCCGTATCATTTTCCTGAGAAACTGATTCCTTTGGCGATTACCAATCTGCTTGAAGGGAAAAAAATCCCCGTCTATGGGGATGGGAAATATGTCCGTGATTGGTTGTATGTTGAAGATCATTGTCGAGCGATTGATATGATTTTGACGAATGGAAAAGTTGGATCGACATATCTTGTTGGAGGACAAACCGAAGATATTTCAAATCTTGAGGTGATCAAAAAAATTCTGAAAATAATGGATGCTTCTGAAGAATCAATCGAATATGTGACCGATCGCAAGGGCCATGATAGACGGTACGCTATTGATTGGAGTAAAACACAGGAAGAGCTTGGATGGAAACCAGAATATGATTTTGACTCCGCACTTGAAAAAACAATTCAATGGTATAAAGATAATGAAAATTGGTGGAGAAAATTAAAAAGCCAATAGATCAATTGATCAAATATCAATATTCAACCAACTCAAAAAAAGTATTCCAAATGTTGGTTTTATGATCTCGTGATCTTTTGATTTAATGAAATATATGAACATTGCAATTACTGGCGCAAATGGTCTTGTCGGATCACGCATCGTCGAACTTCTTCGTGATGAGTTTACATTCATTCCACTCAATCATTCTGAAGTTGATATCACTGATCAAAAACAAGTACATAAGAAACTAAATGATATTGATTTTGATCTTCTTCTTCATATGGCCGCCTACACGAATGTTGATAAAGCTGAAGAGGAAAAGATCATTGCTCATAAGCTCAATGTTGATGCAACCAAGTATCTATTTAATGAAGTACATACTCTGAATAAAAAAATGATCTACGTTTCCACAGACTTTGTCTTTGATGGAAAAAATCCTCCGTTTGACGAAAACTCGAAACCCAACCCAGTGGGATACTATGGACAATCAAAATATGACGGGGAGCTCGTTCTTGAAAAGAAGGCTATGGTTGTTCGAATTACCTATCCGTATGGAAATACTAAATCTAAAAAGTGTCATCCTGAACTTGATTCAGGATCCAGAAAAAAATTAGTCAAACAAGACTTTGTTCAAAAAATTCGTTCTTATCTTGCAAACGACAAATCGCTTTCAATGGTAACTGATTCTCTGATGACACCAACATATATTGATGATATTACCCTTGCCCTCAAGTATCTAATGAATAATTTTTCACCAGAAATATTTCATATTATTGGCTCAAAATCCTATTCACCTTTTGAGGCAGGAAAAATGATTGCTGAACATTATCAACTTCCCGAGTGGTTGATACAGCCGACAACATTTGAAGAATACAGTAAAGGAAAATCTCCTCGACCACAATTTGCAGAAACAAAAAGTATCAAAAATACCTTTTATGAAATGAGGAGCTTTGGCGAAGGTCTTCAATATCTCACGTAATCTTCTCAAAATTATTATCTATATGTAGATAGAAAAGATCAACCTGCAAATCAGGATATAATGCCGATACTACATTACGAGCTCTATGTAAATCTTTGACATGCTGTTCATAAGCTCCATTACTTCCATAAGCTCCACAATCTTCATGGTGAATGAGTACTACTTGTCACACCTTATGAAGTCACACTGATATATCAATCTGATTGAGTGCAACAAATAATTCTTTTGTTGCTCCCGCAAAACGAATGATATCAAACTGTTTTCCAATCAAATATTCATCGGTCCATTTTCTAATGATATTCTTGAATCTGAAATCAATACACCCAACAACGACTGCATCACAAGTATGGTTTGGCATAATATGAAAAAACTGTTGAATATCCATATTATACCGCTTCAAATAAGCTTTTTTGCGATCTTTTAAACTTGTTTTTTAGGTCAATATCCTTTATCATTTCACCTATGACCATAACCTTTGTTGGACACGGATATGTTGGGCTTGTGACCGCATGTGTATTTGCAGATTTTGGAAATGATGTTTGGGTCGTCGGACACACCCCAGAAAAAATTGAAAAGCTAAAAAATGGTGATCCGCTCATCTATGAGCCAGGACTCAAAGAACTTCTCAAAAAAAATCTTGATGCAAAACGACTTCATTTCACTCTTGATTTTGAAAAAGCAATCCCAAAATCAGATATTGTGTTTATCGCCGTTGGAACTCCACCAACTGAAACAGGTGAGGCAGATCTCTCAACAGTTCATGCGGTCGCAGATACAATAGGGAAAAATCTAAAAAAAGGTTATACCGTCGTCTCATGCAAGAGCACTGTCCCCGTCGGAACAAATCTCAAAGTAGAAAAAATACTTAACGACGTAAAACCTGAAGGTGCGGAATTTGATGTCGCATCATGCCCTGAGTTTCTTCGCGAAGGAACTGGTATCCATGACACCGTTAATCCAGATCGAGTAGTTATTGGCTCAAAATCTCAAAAAGCAATAGAAATAATTTTAGAAGCACACAAACCTCTTCCTGGTGCACGAGTTATCACCGATCTTGCAAGTGCTGAAATCATCAAATACGCATCAAATGCTATGCTTGCAACCAAAATATCTTTTGCTAATCTGATCTCGCTGTATGCCGAGGCGACCGGGGCAGATATTGAAACGATTATGGATGCAGTAGGAGGAGACAATCGTATCGGACGAAAATTTTTATTTGCAGGCATTGGATATGGGGGCTCATGTTTTCCAAAGGATGTTATGGCGCTTACTGAAACAGGAAAACAACTTGATCTTGATACTGGGATTCTTGACTCTGCTGAGCGGATTAATCGAATCGTACGGGATAATTTTGTTCATAAAGTAGTAGAAAATACCAAGGGGAAAAAGATTGCAATGTGGGGTCTTAGCTTCAAGCCAAATACTGACGACATTCGATTTGCCCCATCTGTCTATATTATCGAAGAACTCCTTAAAATGGGGTATTTCATTACCGCTTATGATCCTGCAGCAACTGCAAATATTAAAAAGATATTTGGTGACAAAATTAAATACGGTAGAGATATGTATGAGACAGTCAAAGATGCAGATGCACTTTATATTCTTACCGAATGGAACGAATTCAAACAAGCAGATCTTGCAAAAGTCAAAAAACTTCTGAAATATCCAACGATCATCGATGGTAGAAATATCTACAATCCTGAAAAAATGAAAAACCGTGGATTTACGTATATCTCAACGGGAAGAAAATCGGTATAATACTTGATATATGAATATTCTCATTACTGGTGGATCTGGCTTTATCGGCTCACATTTAAGCAAACTCTACGCTCAAAAAGGAAATAATATCTTCATCATCGACAACCTTCTCACTGGAAATCGCAAGAATATTCAATCAATACCAAGTGGTAGTCTCATATTTTTCGAACAAGATCTCACGACGTTTAACCTTACAAAACTCCCTCATATTGATATTTGTTATCATCTTGCCTCCCCAGCTTCACCCGTGCAGTACAAAAAACATCCAATAGAAACGATGCGTGTAAACTCTGAAGGAACATATAGAATTCTTGAATTATGCAGAAATAAAGGTTGTGATCGAATGGTACTCACATCAACATCCGAAATTTATGGAGATCCTCTCGAACATCCTCAAAAAGAATCATATTGGGGAAATGTAAATACTCTCGGTGATCGTGCATGTTACGATGAGGCAAAAAGATATGCAGAGAGTATATCTATGACTTATCACCGATCGTTTGATATCGATGTACGTATTGCACGAATATTTAATACGTATGGTCCCAACATGGAACTCAATGACGGTCGTGTCGTTTCAAACTTTATCATTCAGGCTATACAGAATAACCCTATCACAATTTATGGAGACGGTACTCAGACTCGATCATTTTGCTATGTGGAGGACATGGTATCTGGACTTGTGGCACTTGGAGAAACCGAAGATATACAAGGTGACGTGATAAACCTTGGAAATCCTGATGAAAAAACGGTTCTTGAACTTGCAGAAATCATCAAAGACATGACCGACTCCACATCAGAAATTAGTTTTGAAGGGATTGGCGAAGACGACCCAAAAAAAAGAAAGCCAGATATTTCAAAGGCTCAAAAAGTGTTGAAATGGGAACCGAAAGTACCACTCGATCAAGGACTCCAGAAAACCATCAACTATTTTGAATCTGAACTTAATAAACAAAATTAATTTATGAGAACAGCTGTCATTGTTCTGCCAACATACAACGAGTCCAAAAATATCACCGAAGTACTTGAGAGGATTTTCAACGTAGCAAAAACTATTGATCAATGGACTATCCATGTCCTTGTGGTGGATAGTAACTCTCCAGATAAGACTTCAGAGATTGTCAAAAAGCTCCAAAATAAATATACATCTCTTTCATTACTTATAACTGAAAAGGAAGGTTTGGGACAAGCATATATTCACGGTTTTTCTAAGGCTTTAGAGACACTACATCCATACGTACTATTTGAAATGGATGCAGATCTCTCACACAATCCAAACGATATCCCAAAATTTTTGAAGAAAATTGAAGAAGGGGCTGATTTTGTCGTTGGATCTCGTTACATCCTTGGAGGTTCCATTCCGGCAAACTGGGGACTACACAGAAAACTCTTTTCTATTCTTGGGAATTGGATAGTACGACTTGGCTTCATGAAACTTTCAGTCACTGAATGGACAAATGGATATCGAGCCATAAAATCCTGGGTCGTCAAAAAACATCTAGATGACCTAAAAGGATATACGGGTTATGTGTTTCAAGTGGCTCTTCTCGACAATGCACTAAAGTCTGGTGCAAAAATACAGGAAATTCCTGTGAATTTTACCGATCGCGTAAAAGGATCCTCCAAAATAGATTCTGTGGAGTATATTTATCAAACATTGAAGTATGTTTTTCTGAATTCTTCCTTTATAAAATTTGCAATCGTGGGAGGCATCGGTTTTATCATCGACTTTGGAATATCGTACGTTTTTATCGAAAATCTTAAAATTGTAGTTTGGATGACAACTATAATTAGCGCCGAAACAGCAATCATATCAAATTTCTATTTGAACAATCAGTGGAGCTTCAAGCACAAGAGATTGAGTAGATCTGAGTCGTCACTTCTTTGGAGTTTTCTCAAGTTCAATATCATCGCATCAGGATCTCTTATCATTCAAACTGTGGGAATGTCTGTTACAACACATATTTTTGGACTTGAATACTGGTATCTGTACAAGGTAATCATCATTATCTTTGTGATAATTCCATACTCATACTTTTTTTACAATAAGCTCGTGTGGAAGGATAAATGATTATTTAGTAACTTCAACATAGTCTCCGCTCACCCAACCATCTTCTTCTGCAAGATCTATAAAATACCATCCTCCGCTCTCTTCCGTATACTCATATGTGTCTCCCGGACTGACTTCTGTGATCTTTTCTCCGGATATAGATGGACTTTTTCGAACATTCAAATATCCGGTTTGCGTCTCGAGAATTGTGAGAGATTTTTTCGAGTCAGAATTCTTTTCCACACTTGTACTATCTTTTGCATCTATTCCAGCTGGCTCGCTCGCTTCTTTCTTTTTTTCATCAAGCTCTTCCTCAAGAGTTTTGCTCGTTTTATCAAGACCAAGTTTGAAAGCTGATTTTACCACATGTCCTATTACAACATTGATTTTTTGTGAGCGTCGGAAAAACCCTGGAAGATAGACTGCAAGCTCATGATCTCCAGAAGAGACTTCATCCAAAATAAGTGGCGCTATTCCTTTCTCGTCATTATCCAAAAATACAATTGCACCTGTGGGTTCAGTTTCTATCGACACCTGACCAGTTTCTCCTTTTGGAGAACTTTGCATTTTAACTATAGTTAACATTTCTCCAGCAGATGTGAGCTCTGTCGTTCCCATCTCACGACTCACATAGGTGAGTGTGTTTTCTTTGACTACAACTTTTCCTGACCACGATACTGTCTGGGTATCTTCACCCTCTGGTATGAGCTTGATGACATACTCTCCAGGCTTCAGTCGAGTTTCAAATGGCGTTTTTCCTATTGCGGCATTATCAATAAATATTCCTGCAGTTGGAGACGAGAGAACTTTTAGTCGACCTGTTTTCCCTGGATTATCAAATATAAAAAACCGCACAAGTACAAAAACGACAAAAAGAAGCAGTAAGATTCCAAGCACAATAAGTTTTCGTTTCATAGAGTGCTACCATTCTAGCAACTGCGGCTCAAAATGCAAGATGGGTATTGTTATTTAGAAGATTGCTATGATATTCTAAATATATATTATGAAGAAGAAATTTCGATCATTTATCCCATATATTATACTCATATCTTTTTTAAGTGCTATCTCGTTTGTTGTTCGCGGGTCGTTTCAAGATGCAGGGCATTTTTTGAAAGATGCAGACTTTCAACTATTTATACTGGGCGGAATGATTTTTGTCGGTTATTACATCAACCGTATTGCTCCAAAGACTATCGTCCCTTCTTTTGTCTGGGCAATATTTGCAGGCATCGCGCTCCAACCATTTTTGTCGTTTTTCACCGATGATATCGAATCATTGAAAATCATGATGGAAGTTTTTGGCGCAATTATTCTATTTGCTGGTGGATTAGAAATTCCGTTTCGAAACTTTCAAAAGTGGTTTGTACCCATTGCAACACTGTCTCTTGTCGGAGTTATTTTCACTTCGATTGGATTTGCGTTTGTGATGTTCTGGATTATGAATCTTATTGGAGAATTTGATGCTGCGTTCATCCCTTCCATCTTGATACTGAGTGCGGCATTATCATCGACAGATCCTACGGCAATCATTCCCACTCTCAATATGTTGAGGTTCAAAAAACCAGAACTCAAGCAAATTGCAATCTCAGAATCTGCACTTACGGATGTGTCTGGAAGTATTTTAACACGCTTTCTTTTGTTGGCACTTATTACTGCTCCTGCTATAAATAAAGGAGTTTTTAATTACTTTGGACCGCTGCTTCAAAAGAGTACGTATGATGCATTTGCACTGCAGATCATCTCAGGGATCATTGTGGGATATTTTGGATTTTTTCTCATCAAGAAATTTTACTACAATCAAGAACGTCACGAAGAATCCTCAGATCCAGCACTTCTTCTGTCAATACCTATTTTTACATTTGTACTTGGAAATGTGCTCGGTGGTGCAGGATTTCTTGCCGCTTTCACCAGTGGCTTGCTCACAGATGCATATGGAGCGGTCAAAAAAGTATCTCATTTTTATGAGAGCTTACTAAATCACCTGATCAAACCATTTATTTTTATTATCTTAGGAGCACTTGTTCCACTTTCTACTCTCATTAAGCTTGCCCCGATCGGTATCGGGGTTGCGCTCATTTTTATGTTTGTTCTTCGACCGATTGTTGTGTTCATATCTCTTGCGCCGTGGTGGATGCAAAATATTTTCAAACTCAAAGACTTACTTTTCTTGAGCTTTATTCGTGAAACAGGAATAATTGCGGCAATTCTTCTCGTCATCGCTGCCACATTTGATATTATTCAATCCGAATTTGTAATAGCTATTGGCATGTGGGTCATACTTATGACGCTCATCATCGAACCTCCCTTCACTCCCTGGCTTGCCAAAAAAATGGAAATTGCTGAAATGAAATAATGTAAGAGTTCACACTCTTTGACAAAACTGTATCATAATATATCAATTATTATTTTGTGTCATCCCCGACCTGATCGGGGATCCAGATTGTTGAAATAGTCTGGAGAATGGATTCCCGCCGGAGCCTGCCCTCGACTCCGATCGG
>Ga0210005_1002056_pt1 | contig 12088 bp, 11 predicted proteins | sample CryGey02umfilter_3_FD_183961 | JGI IMG/M metagenome (GOLD analysis project Ga0210005, IMG submission 183961) | Groundwater microbial communities from aquifer in Utah, USA - Crystal Geyser 4/9/14 0.2 um filter (SPAdes) (version 3) | ecosystem: Environmental > Aquatic > Deep subsurface >... | reverse complement strand
GTGCCGTCGGTTATGCGTGTGTCGGTTAATAGTGCATATGATTCTGCTTCTTTTGTTTTGGAGTAGGTGAGTGTGTCGGCGAGTTGGTTTTCGAAATTTAGTAATTGGATTGTGGTGTCGGAGTTTGTAAGTGAGAATTTGACATTGCTTTGATCTAATTTTAAATATGTATAGGGTAGGATGTTAATGGTGTCAGTTAATATATATTCGTGACTGTTGACCATTAATTTCCAGTTGCCGATATTTATTGTGGCTTGAGTGGGATTAAATAGTTCGAGCCATTCGTTATTGGTGTCGGTTCCTTTGGGATTTGGGAAAACTTCGGTAATTTTGAGGTCGGTTCCGGTGGATCCGTTTGTGAATTTTGTTTTTGAGGTCTTTGTAGTAGCTGTGTTAGATGTAGGTGTAGTTGTGGCAGATGTAGTTAGTTTTGTTTGAATTGGGGTTATTTTTGGAGAGGCGTTGTTGGTCGTGTTTGTTTCTGTTTCATCTTCTGTTGCAGGAAGAATTTGATCGTCTGTAGCTATGTCGTAACTGATGGCGGCGGCGAGTTGATTATCTGGTGTAAATAGGCGAACTTCATCACCGTTGTTATTGAGGCTGAGATGACTTTCGGCACTAGAAATTGAAATTGTTTGGCCGGAGGTTATTTGAAGGTCGGGGATTTTGTATGGTGTACTACCGCCTTCTTTGTCATCAAGTTTCCAATTGTTTAACGTGATTGTTTGTGCGCTGTTGTTAGTTAGTTTGATCCATTCGTTGTTTGTGTCGGTTCCTTTGGGGTTGGCTAGAAAACTGTTGATGGAAATTTGTGACCACCAACTGGTGTCTTGAACTGTAGTGACTATGGGGGGAGCAGGTGTTGCTGAAATGCTTTGAGCAATGGGTTTGCATTCCGGGGCTTTTGTAATTGGGAGAGGAGGCAAAATTTGTATATAGATAGATGCGTTACTACTTGCTCCACTTGGGTCGGTGACAATTAGTTGAATTTGGTGCGTGCCAATTTCTGTAATAACTAATTCGCTAGGATTTGCTTTTTCGCTCCAAGGAGTTTGGTTTAGAACCCATGAATAACTTAATTGATCGTTGTCGGGGTCTGAAGACTCTATTCCCGTTAAGTTGAGCTTTGTTTTCTCATGTTCTACTGCTTTGCCGCTTTGTATTTTGATAATTGCGGTTGGTGCACTATTTTTGTATTCATTTGGTTTGTTGTAGGTTGGATGGCTAAAATACTCCCAATCGCTTGTTGTATTGGTATCGAAAAATGAAGTACGGCCAATAGATGTGTTGGTTGCTATTTGATCACTGTCGAGGCAGTTGCCTTGCCATGCGTTGGCGGTAATTAGATTTTCTTTTTCGTTAAGTTCGGTTTGGCTTGGTTGACTGTTGTGCCAGCATACGGCGTCGATGATGTTATCTTCAGCATCTAGGAGAATTATGTTTTCATTTGTTTTGGTGAATGGTGCATCTACACTTAGATAGGTGGGTGTGCTAATTATTTGTTCGGTGAAAGTGTAAAAAGTGTTGTCGTCAATTAGGTGCCAGTTTTGGAGGTTTAGTTCTGTGCCGGGAGTTGGCGCGAAATATAGTTCTACAAAATCGTTTGCACTGTTGGGGCTGACCTCGGTGATGAGGGCGAAAGTGGGTGGTGAGAGGATCGGTGTAGGTGTATCGAGTTGGATGGGGGAAGTTATACCGTTAATAAGTGGTGATATTGAGGCTAGTGTAAAGGTGGTTGAGTCGATACGATGCAGGCTTTGTGCCGATGTGCTTGCGCTTGTGTTTGGGTACATTATTTGATCAGTAATTGTGTTGTCATATTCTAGGGCAATGCTTTCGCCTTCTAAACTTAATGTTTGCCAACTGGAGTCGAAAAGTTGTTGGGCGGGGATGTCGGTCATTAAATTGGCGTTGTTGGCGATGATGAATATTTCGTTTGGTTCGATGGTTGTTCGAGTTTCGTGGGTGATGTTGTGGCGAGTATCGTTTTCGATAAATTTTAGTTTGTTAAGGAAGAGTGGACTTTGGGTGTTATTCCAAACTTCGATCCATTCTAAACTGCTTTCGGGGGCGTTGTTGATTTCGGTTATTTGAAGTTGAGGATTGTCTTGAGCCATGGTTATGATGTTGCCGAAAATGAGGAGAGAGAGGATTGCGGAAGCTGCAAAGATGCGTGGTTTCATTTCGTAAAAATTAAATGACTGGAGTGTCAATTTAAATTATCCGCTTTAAGAAAAGTTAAATTTTTTTATGGTACTTCTTGATTGACTTTAATTTTTTGATTAGCTAATTTGCTTATGCTTTTTGTGTTATAAAACTCAAATTATTCAAAATATTGATTCGATTAATTACTGAAAATAAAAGAAATTAGTTTAAAAAATATCTACTTGCATAGCAGATTAATTGTAGATTAATAGAGTTTTATTGGATGAAAAGCGTTTGTAATTTTATTACTACGCTATGACTATTGTATACATTTTAGTGGGTGGGGGTGGTTTGATTGTTGGTTACTTTGCCAGTCTTAAGTTGCTTGCAGCTAAAGGGAAAAGTGCTTCGGATGAAAGTAAGAAAATATTGGATGAGGCCAAGAATGAGGCGCGGGAGCTTCTTTATAAAGCAAAAGAGGAGTCTTTAAAGATGCAGGAGGAAATAAAAAAAGAGGAACAGCAAAAGAGACGAGAGTTGTCTCAAAATGAACAGCGTTTATTAACCAAGGAGGAATCTTTAGATAAAAAACTTGAGCAAGCTGAACAAAAGCAAGATAATTTGCAAAAGCAGATTGAAGAGTTGGGTGTGAAAAGGAGTATGGTTATGGAGAATTTATCTAAACAAGAAGAGGAGTTGGAGCGTGTTGCTAAGTTATCTCAAGATGAAGCGCGTGAAGAACTGTTTAAGAAAATTGAAAAAGAGCATGTTGTTGATTTAGTGAAAAGTTTAGATAAAGCAGAAGCGGAAGTGAAAAGTAAGGCAAAGGAGAGAGCGCAAAATATTATTGCTGAGGCAATGCAAAAGTATGCTGCCGAAACAGCATCTGAATCTACTTCGACTTTGGTTCAATTACCTTCGGATGACATGAAGGGGCGAATTATTGGTAGAGAAGGTCGCAACATTAATACTTTTGAACATATTGCCGGTGTTGATGTAATTGTTGATGATACACCTGAAACAGTGATTATTTCCGGTTTTGATTTGGTACGTCGTTATGTTGCTAAAATTGCCTTAGAGCGACTTGTGTCTGATGGGCGTATTCATCCGGCGCGCATTGAAGAAACAATTGTTAAAGTGCGAGAAGAGGTTGAAGTGATGATTAAGGAGTTAGGCGAAAAGGCTGCCTATGACACAGGTGTAGTTGGTTTGTCGCCGGAATTGATTAAGTTGCTTGGTCGTCTTAAGTTCCGTGTTAGTTCCGGGCAAAATGTTTTAAAGCATTCAATGGAAGTAAGCTTTTTAGCTGGTCAAATTGCGGCAGAAATGGGAGCTAATGTTAATTTATGTAAAAAAGCCGGTTTGTTACATGACATTGGTAAGGCGGTGGATCATGAAATTGTAGGACATCATGCGCATATTGGTGCTGATATTGCGAAAAAATTCGGCATGAATGAAAAAGTTGTGGAAGCGATTCGTTCACATCATGGCGATCCGGAGCCTAAATCTTTGGAGGCAATTATTGTACAAGTGGCAAACTTGATTGCAGTAAATCGTCCGGGGGCAACTGTTGATAATTTGGATAATTTTATTAAGAGAATGGAAGAGTTGGAAAATGTAGCAAATAGTTTTCCGGGTGTTGAAAAAAGTTTTGCTTTGCACACAGGTGCATTGGTAAATGTTGTTGTGGATCCGGAAGTTCTAAATGATTTAGAGGCAATTAAGTTGTCGCATGAATTGGCTCGCAAAATTGAAACTGATTTGCAGTATCAAGGGCAGGTTAAGGTGTCTGTATTAAGAGAAAAGCGTGTTGAAGATATTGCGAGTTAGTGTAGATGTCTGAAAAAATGAATTGACTGAAAATAACTGTTTGCTATATTAGCACTTGGATAATCTAAGTGCTAATTATTATTTAATACAAGTTAGTTATGGCTAAACTTATTCCTCTTGGTGACCAAGTTGTGGTGAAACCAATGTTAGAGGAGAACAGAAGCATTGCTGGTATTTTATTGCCGGATAAAGATGAAAAACCGCAAAAAGGAAAAGTGGTTGCGGTAGGTACCGGACGTAAATATGAAAACGGTACGGTTGGTACGATGAATGTTATGGAAGGCGATATTGTTATCTTTAAAAAGTACGCGCCGGATGAGTTTGAGATTGACGGTGAAAAAGTTCTGATCTTAGGAGAGGACAGTATTTTAGCTAAAATTGAAGGATAATTATTTATTAATTTAACCATATCACTATGGCAGGTAAAAATATTTCGTTTGGTGATGATGCGCGACAGCAGCTGTATAGTGGCGTGAAAAAGTTAGCTGACGCTGTGCGAATTACCATGGGCCCAAAAGGTCGTAATGTTGTTTTGGAAAAAAAATTTGGTGCACCAACAATTACTAATGATGGTGTGACAATCGCTAAAGATATTGAACTAAAAGATAAGTTTGAAAATATGGGAGCGCAGCTTGTAAAGGAAGTTGCTTCTAAAACTAATGATGTTGCCGGTGACGGAACCACAACCGCTACTGTAATTGCCGACGCAATGATTGCCGAAGGTTTGCGTAATGTAACCGCCGGTGCTAATCCTATCCAATTAAAGGAAGGTATGGACCATGCTGTACGCATGATTGTGGAACATTTGGGTGGTCAAGCTCAGCAGGTAGATTCTAAAGAAAAAATTGCCCAAGTTGCGACTATCTCTGCTCAAAATCCAGAAGTTGGAACTTTGATTGCCGAGGTAATGGATACGGTAGGCAAAGACGGTGTAATTACGGTGGAAGAGTCTCAAACTATGGGGCTTGATAAAGAGTTGGTAGAAGGTATGCAGTTTGATAACGGTTATATTTCACCATACATGGTTTCTGATCCTAATCGGATGGAAGCGGTTATGGAAGATCCTTACATTTTGATTACCGATAAAAAGATTTCTTCGATTGAAGATATTTTGGGGATTTTGGAAATTGTTGCCGGCAGTGGTAAAAAAGAGTTGGTTATTATTGCGGAAGATTTAGATGGTAGTGCGCTTGGCACAATCGTTTTAAACAAGTTGCGTGGTACTTTTAATGTTTTGGTAGTGAAGGCGCCGGCATTTGGCGATCGTCGTAAGGAAATGTTGAAGGACATTGCCGTGTTAACCGGTGGGCAAGTTGTGAGTGACGAAATTGGTCTTAAATTAGTAGGTTATAATGCTCAAACTCCGGAAGATGTGGAGCAGGTTATGACTTTCTTGGGGCAAGCGCGCAAGGTTATTTCTTCTAAGGACAGTACGACAATTGTGGAAGGTAAAGGTGACGAAGTGGCTATGGCTGCTCGTATTAAAGAAATTGAAGTTACTTTGGAAAATACAACTTCTGATTTTGATAAAGAAAAATTACTGGAACGCCGTGCTAAGTTAAGTGGTGGTGTTGCCATTATTAAAGTTGGTGCCGCAACCGAAACAGAACTAAAAGAAAAGAAACATAGAATTGAAGATGCTTTGGCGGCCACTAAGGCCGCTGTTGAAGAGGGAATTGTTGCTGGTGGTGGTGTTGCCTTGTTGCAAGCCATGAGTATTTTAGAAAATGTGGAAGGTGATACCGATTTTGTAACTGGTGTTCACATTGTTAAGAGAGCACTAAAAGCGCCTTTAATGCAAATTGCCAGCAATGCAGGTCAAGAGCCGGCTGTTATTGTTGATAAAGTTTTAAATTCTGCACCGGGAATGGGATACGATGCCGCTAAAGATGAAATTGTTGATATGTTTAAGAGCGGAATTGTGGATCCAAAAATGGTAACACGTAGCGCTTTGCAAAATGCTGTATCCATTGCCGGTATTTTCTTAACCATGGGCTGTGCCGTTGCCGAAGAAGAGTCAGCGGAAGATGACCACGGTCATAGCCACGGTGGTGGTATGGGCGGTGGGATGATGGGGATGTAGGGAGGATGTGATTTGGAAGGTTAGAGTGGTAGGCTGCCGCGTTATGCGGCAGCCGGCTTTTTTTTGTGTAGTGGCTTTTTGTTGTGTGGGGTGATAGGTTTAATATAAGTTATTAAATTAATTTCAATGAAAAAAAATAATACATTTGATAAGTTTACTAATCAGTATGCATTGAGTAAGACGTTGCGCTTTGAATTAAAACCGATTGGGCAGACTCGAGAGTGGATGGGGAAAAGTTTAGAATATAATAAGGAGCTTCAAACATTTTTGAAAGATCAGAGTATTGAGGATGCATATCAGACGTTAAAGCCGGTATTGGATGCTTTGCATGAAGAGTTTATTAATGAATCTTTAGAGTCTATTGTTGTAGCTGGAATGAATTTTGATAGATATTTTGATTTATATAAAGAGCAGGGAGATATAACAGCTGTAGAAAAAAGTTTGCGAAATGAGATTGGTGAAGCATTCATAGTAACTGCAAAGTCTTGGAAGAATACTGCAGGTAATAATGCTAACGGAAAGTTATTTTTTAAGAAGAATGGTGGTGATATTCTAACCGAGAGTGGCATCTTGGAGTTTATTGCATTAAATGCGGATAAATTTTCGGAAATTGTTAAAAGAGATGACTTAATAAAGGCATTGGAACGTTTTAAGGGGTTCTTCACTTATTTTTCTGGATTTAGTCAAAATCGGGAGAATTATTATGTTACTAAAGACGAAAAGGTAACAGCAGTTGCAACCAGAATTGTACATGATAATTTACCGAAATTTTGTGATAACTTGGTGTTTTTTAATGTGAGAACAGACGAATATTTGAGTATTTTTGAATTTTTGAAACAGAGGGGGAATGCTTTGATTGATAAGGATAATAAGCCATTATTTCCGATATTGGTTGAAATTTTTTCAATGGATTATTTTAATGGATGTTTATCACAGCATGGTCTTGAGGAATATAATAAGCAAATTGCCAATGCTAATTTTTTGATAAATCTTTATAATCAAGCTAGGTCTAAGGAAGGTGGCTTTAAGAGGTTGTCTCTTTTTAAGACTTTGTATAAGCAAATTGGTTGTGGGAAACGTGATACTTTGTTTTTTGCTTTGAATTGTAATACTACAAAGGAGGCTGAGGAATTGCGGAGTCAGAAAAAAGATGCAGTATCTGTTGAAGAGATCTTAAGGCTGGCTGGCTTTGCAGGAAAAGAAAAATTTGCTGGTAGGAGTCAGAAGGGAGGAGTTGAAACTTTGAATGATTTTATTGATTATTTACGAGGCAAGGATGATTATTTTGGTATTTATTGGTCTAAAGCAGCAATTAATAGTATTTCTAACAAATATTTTGCTAATTGGTACGAGTTAAAGGAGTTGCTTAAGGAGGCTGGAATTTTTAGTGGCAAAAAGAGTGATAGTGATGATGTCAAAATTCCCGATGCAGTGGAGTTACAAGATCTATTTGATGTACTTAATAATATTGAGAGTAATCAGTCGGTATTTAAGCAGTCACTATTTGAGGATAAAATAGAGGGTAAAATAAAGGCAGATATTGTGACGGATAGTAAATCTGTTTCTGAGGCATTGCTTAATTTAATTTTTCACGATCTTAATGTTTTTGCTAAAGAATTTTTAGATGGAAGTGATCAAATATTGAGGCTATCGGAATACACTAGTGGCAAGTACCCATTTCTTAAAACAGGTTGTCTTAATAGACTAAATATTGTTTGGCATAGGTAGCGGGAGGCATTTTAAGGGCAGAATGGATCCTACGGTGGTTGTAATAGTGGATTTGTAAATAAATTGCTTCTACTAACTCGCCTAAAGTTTGAAAACGGGCAAGTGTCCCTAGTTCCAGCTTAAACTGTGAATAAAATGATTCCTGATAACCGTTCCACCAAGGTGAGCCTTTAGGAGCCATAGAGATGGTAATCCCTTTGTATTGAGCAAAATCAATGTATGCTTCAGAGTTATATTCAGACCCCTGATCTGAATGAAGATATTTAGGAACTGTATTTCTGGATAATGCATCCACCAACGCTTCCATAACCAGCTCTTTATTATGAAAAGGACTAAATGCGATGCCTAGTATTTCCCTTGAAACAACATCAATTATTGTAGCCAGATAGTAGAATCGACCTTCAAACCACAAATATGTAAAATCACTGGCCCAAAATATACCTGGTTTTAATGGGCAAACTAACCCGGCCCAATTTAGATATTTACGTGGTTCATTACCTAAATCTGCCAGTTTCACAGGTCTCTTGGCACGACTTCTACGACAAACAATATGATACTTTTTCATGATCCTCAAAATTCTTTTCTTGTTGTACCCTAAAGCAATAGCGATACGCTTATGACCATATGCAGGATGTTCATCCTGTACAGCTAAAATTTGCTCTCTAATTAACTGATCTTTTAGATCTAATTTACTTTTATAATATAGACTGCTCCGTGAAACCCCTAGTTGCAATGCTAGGGCACTTTTATTGGCTTTTGGCATTTTTTTCAATAATTCCCTAGTTTTTTTTTGTTTGCTGCATGCCCAACGTGATATGTCCGATAATTTCTTTCAACTGCTTATTCTCCCGTTTTAATTTGTTGTGTTCAGCCCATGATACTCCTGATTTATGGGTCTCTTTAGCTAGCCAGCCGTAAACTGTTTTTGGACTTAATCCCGCCTCTGTTGCTGCACAATTTGCATTAATGCCATCTACTTTAATACGTTCCATAACTAAATTTCGCACTTCTATTGGTATTTTGTGGCTCATATGTATTTTATTATATTTTAGCTCTTTTCAGAACTACTGTCTAAAATACGGGGTACCTGCCATGATGAAAAAAGCCACACAAAAGAACGAAGTTGAGATTACTGAGGAATATACACCTGAGGAAGAAGAAGTGATTCAATTTTTTATGGATTTAATTCCTATTTTACAGGAAGCCGCTATTGATCTTGAAAAGAAAGGCCTGCTTGATAGAAAGGACTTTATTATTAAAGAGTAACTATGATGAAATACCTCGCATACTGTCGCGTATCAACGAAGGCTCAGGCTGATATGGATAACTCTCTCCCAACGCAAAAACGAATCATTACAGAATACGCACAGAAGAAAGGATATGAAATAGTGGAGTGGTACAGCGAGGCAAAGTCAGGTTTCAAAGGAAAAAGAACGGAGTTTACTAGCATGTTGGAGCACCTCAAAGACCCCTCAATAGAAGGGGTTCTTTTTCATAAGCTGGATCGCAGTTCCCGAAACGTGGGAGATTTTTCCTTACTAGATAAATTAATGACAAAGGAAGGGAAGAAAATAGCTGTTATCGAGGGGGAATTTGACACCAGCAGATCAGCAGGAAGACTTGCCTTCCGAAATTTTTGTAATATGGCGGTTTGGTACTCGGAAAACCTCTCAGAAGAAGTGAGTACAAAAATGACAGAGGTTTTACGTAAAGGTTACTATCCAACGCAAACACCGATTGGGTATCGTCAAGGAATCAAAGGGCAAGACTCAGATCCAAAGAAAAAGTACCCAGATCGGATACTTGCCCCCTTCGTAAAAGAATCATTCAAGCTCTATGCCACTGGGGAGTTCTCAATCCGTACTATTTGCGAATACATGCGCTCAAAAGGAATGACAAATTCCAATGGTGGGATGCTTCGCAAGGGGATTTTTGAACGAATGCTAAAAAATCCTTTTTATCATGGACTTATCGAATGGCATAAAAAATCTGTAGATGAAACCGTTTACTACGAAGGTAATCACGAACCCTTGATAAATAAAAAACTCTTTGACCAAGTCCAATCGGTTTTTGAGGGAAGAACGGTAAAAAACAAAAAAGTGCATGATTACACTTACATGCAGACGATTAAATGCGAATGCGGTCATTGGCTGATTTCAGGAGAGCACAAAGGGCATATTTACCTCGAATGCCACAATCGCGACTGTAAGTTCACATCCATACGCGAAGACCGCTTAGAAGACCAATTAATCCTGAACCTTGCCCAATTCGTACTTGATGATGACTTCCTGAATTATTCAAAGATCGCCATCAAAGAAATGTCGGGGAATATTCGAGAAGATAACAAGGAAAAAAGGAAATCTCTGAATATGAAGTTGGCACAGCTCGATGGGCGATTACAAAAGATTAATAACGCAGTTATTGAGGGATACTTTGATGCACAGGAAGGAATTGCTGAGAAAAATAAAATCGTTGAAGAAAAGCATAGTTTGCTTCAACAACTCGGAGAAGCGGAAGAAAGCAAAGAAAATACGCTTTGGGATATGACTGAAAAAATGGTAATAGGCTTTAACTATGTGCCATATGCTTACCGAAAATTCAACCCTGTGGCCAAAAGAAGGATTTTGAACTTCCTATTCTTGAACCTCCAGCTAAACGGTAAAAAACTGCGTGTTCAAGCCATTCCTGAGTTTGAGAAATTGAAACTGGTCAATTATTTATTACAGAGCGAAAAGCTCCTGTTGAACTACCAACCAAACGCTGAAAAACCGCTTAAAAAAGCCTTCCCAAAAATGGGAACGGCTCTTTCTTGCTCTAATTTGCAATATGGTGGGCCCGGCTGGACTTGAACCAGCGACCAATCGGTTATGAGCCGACTGCTCTAACCAACTGAGCTACGGGCCCGAAATGAGATCCAAAATTAAGATCAACAGGATTATAGCAGTTTGAAACGCAAGATAAATAGAAAAAATTTGATCAATCCACCTAAATCCGCTATAAGTTAAACCCGCAACTAATCAATCGATATGACTAAAATTACATTTATAAAAGACGGAAACGAGTTGGCCGTAGATGCCAAGGACGGCGCCACAGTTTTGCAAACAGCTTTGGACAACAATATTAATATGGATCATGCCTGTGGCGGTAACGGCGTTTGTACCACTTGTATGATTAAAGTGCACGATGGTGCCGAAAACCTCGGCGAAATGACTGAATCAGAAGAAATGATGGGTATGGACCCGGGCGACATGACAACCAGACTTGGCTGCCAATGCGAAATAGCCGGTGACGCTAAAGTCGAACCGGCTTTCTAAGGTTTAATTAGGTAAAAGCTATTACTTCTTTGCAGGTTCAGCTACTGCAACTAGAAGTTTTGCGTACTTAGCTTTTTTACGAGCGGCATTATTTGGATGAATGATTCCTTTTTTAGCGTTAGTATCGATCACTTTTTGCACAGTAGCGTATAACTTTTGTGCGTCGGCAATTTTACCTTCATTTACCAATGATACAAATGATTTAATAGTGTCACGTAAGTCACGTCTAACCGCAAAGTTTAGGGCTCGGCGTTTCTTGTCTTGTCGTACTCGTTTTTTTGCAGACTTGATAATTGGCATAAATCGTCTAAATTAAGATAAAGCAGCAGGATATTACGGATCATATTATCAATTGTCAACCATTTTTATGCCAAAACTTAAACAACACCGCCCTTTACTCCTTGCCTCCGAAAGCCCACGCCGGATCGAGATCCTTCGCAACGCTGGCATCAACTTTAAAGTGAAGACCAGCCCCTACGAAGAGCCGCAATTAGATCTCCCCCCTGAAGAAGTCGCCAAAATGCACGCCCTCGGCAAAATTATAGGCCTTTTACCGCAAGCGGGGATCGATGAAAAAGACCATATCTACATTGGTGTCGACACAATTGTGGTTGCCCAGGGGCAACTGTTAAACAAACCCAAGGACAAAGCCGACGCCCGTCGCATGCTGCAGCTTCAACAAACTGGCCATGCCGAAGTCATTTCCGGCCTGGCAATTATCGACCCGTTAACCGGCAACGAAATTGTTACCACCGAGCACACCCTCGTTTTTATGAGCCAAATGAGCCCCGCCGAAATCGAATGGTATTTAGACACCAATGAGTGGGAAGGGAAGTCCGGCGGTTTTGCCATTCAGGGCCAAGCCTCTCGTTTTTTTGAAAAAGTGGAAGGCGATATCCTAAACGTTATTGGCTTACCACTAAATCGCCTTTATCAAATCTTAAAAAGTTGGCACGTATTTACCTAGTTGTGTCAATAAGCAAATCTT
>Ga0210005_1002054_pt1 | contig 12097 bp, 19 predicted proteins | sample CryGey02umfilter_3_FD_183961 | JGI IMG/M metagenome (GOLD analysis project Ga0210005, IMG submission 183961) | Groundwater microbial communities from aquifer in Utah, USA - Crystal Geyser 4/9/14 0.2 um filter (SPAdes) (version 3) | ecosystem: Environmental > Aquatic > Deep subsurface >... | reverse complement strand
GGGTGCATGCTGGAATGCTGTTTATCTGCCAGGAACTCAGGAAAGGGAAGAGTATGTCAGAAAGGTTCTGAATATACCTAAAAATTATAGGGTGATTGCCAATGTTGGCCTGGGCTATCCTGAAGAGAAACCCTTACCGAAAAATGTAAAGGGTTTCCACGAGCTCATTTTAAAGGTAATCTAAGATTTCCATCCATAAGACTATGCCATGCCAAGATCGTTTATTTTGACTAAAAACCTCTTATATGAAGATTAAAGAAATTCTGTCAAAAAACATCTTATCAAGATCAAAGGTCTTTGACTATACCCTGAATCCATTTATTGGCTGTGAGCATGGCTGCTGTTACTGTTACGCCAGGTTTATAAAAAGATTTACAGGCCATGATGAGGATTGGGGAGAGTTCATTGATGTTAAGATTAATGCCCCAGAATTATTAAGTAGAGAGATAAAAAGGAAAAGGCCTGGCAGGGTCTGGATAAGCGGAATCTGCGATCCTTATCAGCCTATTGAAGAAAGGTATGAACTGACAAGAAAATGCCTTGAGATCCTTATAGAGAACGACTGGCCAGTGACAATTCAGACAAAATCACCCTTAGTTCTGCGGGATCTGGGATTACTAAAGAGATCCAGGAAAATCGAGGTTTGCTTTACCATAACAACAGCAGATGAAAAGATAAAGAAGCTCTTTGAGTTCCGCGCCCCATCGATTGAGGGAAGGCTCAACGCCTTGGCCAGATTGTATTCAGAAGGTATCAGGACCCAGGCCATGATAGCTCCTGTTCTTCCAGGGGCAGAAGGATTGGTAAGGGAATTAAAGGGGAAGGTAGGTTATGTGATAATTGACAGGATGAATTATCACTATGCAGACTGGGTTTACCGAAGATATAAAATAGAATGGGCAAGAAAAGAGGAATTTTTCATCCAGAGAGGAAGAGCGATTAAAAGACTCTTTGAAAAGAAAAAGATTCCCTGTCAATTATTATTTTAGGGAGGATATTCAATTATGAGGATAGGGGTGCTTTCAGATACTCATGCTTCAGGTTTATCTCCTGGAGTAATAGAAAAACTTAAAGGTCTAAATCTCAATTTAATAATCCACTGCGGTGATTATACTCATATCAATGTTGTTCATCAATTAAAGGCACTGGCTAATTTTTACGGAGTGGCAGGGAATATGGATCCCCCAGAAATCAGAGAAATATTAAAAGAGAAAGAAATTATTGAGGTAGAAGGTAGAAAGATTGGTATTTTTCATAGGTATGGATTATTTTTTACTGATAGGAAATTGGAAAATATATTTAAAGACGAGGAGATTGATATATACCTTCATGGACATACTCATCGACTGAGAAAGGAAAGGAAAGGAGACGTTTATTATCTCAATCCCGGCCCTTTCCCCAAATCGATGTTCATTGTCAGTCTGGAAAAGGACAAAGAGATAGAAGTGGATGTTCTACGCAAAAACCAGGGATATTAATGATCTTCGAGACCTCCCATTGAATACCCCTTACTGATCTTGAAGCCCCTATAGTTCTTCCTCAGCCCTGGTTATATCTTCTTCTGGGATTAATCTGCGATCAACAGCGATTAAGCACTGATCAGGAACAATATTGGCCTTTAGACCTCCAGCGACCTTCTAAATTACCTGCCTTTTCTTTTGAGATCTCGATTATTTCAGTCTGAAGACCAATTTCAGAGAAAAGGGGTAAAAGGTACCCTATTGCCTTTCTTGGAAGTACTTTAAATCTTTTCTTCTGACCCTTCCCATACTTAAGGATGTAGTTTACAGTCAAGCTTGCAAGACCGGGGCTATTGTTCTCTTTGCTTAGATGACCAAGCCAGAACTCAGTCTCTGGATTCGGGTGATTGAGGATAATACAGGAAGGATAGATGGGGTAATGGATTATATTAATGACAAGTATGGAGATTTCAAACTCACATGGGCTCTTATATAATACAGAAGAGGTCTTCAGAGGTAATCTCACCATCCTGAAGGCCATCAGGTGTTAAAAGTGTAAATGTAAAATGAGGCACAGATTGGTATTTCTGCTGAGAGTTTCATGACAATTTCTGTTGATGTTCAGACAAAGGTTTATGATTCAGAAAAAGAGGCACAAATTCTGAAGAATATTCTAATTTCTAAATTAAAGAAGGAAAATTGGGTGCTGGTTGAGAGAGGAGGTCTTAACCTTTTGGTAGTTATCACCCATTTGAAACGGGTGGGGGGACTAAAAAGGTTTGTGATGGGATTTTTAGGAGGGCGTGCTTCTGTGAAGGCTGAAGTTACCCTTAAGGATATAAATAATAAGTTGATAAATCAATTTTCTGTGGGCGGGGAATCTGCACCCTTTGAGATAATTCCCTTGATCACCATACCCTTTACTACTACAAGGCAAGCGCTTAAAAAATCGGCAAAAGAGGTATTAAAAGTTATAGGTTATTTATCAAATGAAAGGTTACCACCTTAAGGTTGCCTTTCATGGCATAAATATTTAAACATGTGTGAGTTTTGCACAAGGCATAGAGAAGGCATCAGTAGACCTCCTTTCATTATATAAAGAGGAGGGCTTTGAGGTTACACATCTCCCCATAACTGATTTCAGTGTTCCTTCAAAGGATGCCTTGACAGATACAGTCTCGAAGGTTATTGAACATACGCAAAGAGGGGACAATATTGTGATTCACTGTTCTGCTGTGGTGGGAAGGACTGGGCTGTTTGCTGCCTGTCTTGCAAGAAGGGTTCTTGGCCTTTCAGGTGAGGATGCTATCAGATGGGTAAGAAGATTTATTCCGGAAGCTGTTGAGACATCCGAGCAATGGCAGATGGTAATAAATATGTAAGTTTTTACTTTGCCAATGCTTCTACTATCTTCTTGCCAAACCTCTTTGCAGCGTTCGGTCCATTTGCAGTTATGATTCTGCCATCAACCTCTACATCTGCCCCTGTGTATTTAGCCCCTCTGGATTGGAGCCTTCTGGCTTCCGTCTTCCATACAGTTGCCTTCTTGTCTTTTAAGACATCGGCATTTGCTAATATGGCAGGCGCTATGCATATAGCTGCCAGTACCCTATTATGTCTGATTGCCTCCTTAGCAATTCTGTGTGCCACGGGATTATTCAGGTATTCAGTTGCCCCTGCTCCTCCAACGAATACTATGGCATCATAATCAGTAACCTTTACCTTTTTAATCAGGATTTCAGGCCTTACCTTAGCCCCGAGCATTCCTGAAGATGTATCCATTGATGAAGATGCAACTGTTACCTTTGCCCCATTTCTTTCAAATACCTCCTTTGGCTCAAGAAACTCCTCATCTCTAAAATCCTTTTTTGCGATAATCATCAGAACCTTCTTCCCTTCAAGCCTCTTTTTCTCGGCACAAATGCCATGTTGAATAAACACTGACTGATAAATAAAAAGAAGAAGAAAAAGAAAAATGAAATTTCTTCTCATGTACATCACCCCTGTTGTCACTATAACAAAAATATTTTAAAAACTGCTATTTTACCGCTTCTTTAAGCGCCTTGCCGGCTGTGAATTTAGGCACCTTGCAGGCAGGGATTTTTAGTTCCTCACCTGTTCTTGGATTTCTGCCCTTTCTTGCATTCCTTCCAGCTACTGAGAATGTGCCAAAACCTACAAGTGTAACCTTATTTCCCTTCTTTTAAGGTTCTTTTGATGCTATCAATCACTGCATCAAGTGCCTTCCCTGCCTCAACCCTTGAAATCTTTACTCCTGATGCGATCTTGTCAATCAATTCTGTTTTTGTCATGTCGTCCTCCTTTTTATTTTAATGACAAGAGTATCTTTTTGTCTGGATAATGCTCCTCGTTTCTTGTAGCAATTTTGTGTCCTCTAACAACAGCTGTTGCATTAACAAGGCAGTCAATAGATGTTAAAGTAATGCCTTGTTTCTTGTAATGCCTGTAAATCTCACCAGCCTTTTTGGTTATCTCTTTTGTTACAGGTTCAATATTACATGCATTTATGAAATTCTCTGTGTCCTCTTTTTCATTTTCACGCATTCCGGCGTAGAGTTCGTAAACTGACAGGATGCTCAAATATGCAGTGTTTCCATCCCATAATCGGAGCATAAGGTCTCTGGCATACTGGATGCCTCTCAAATAATCAATTGCAATATCTGTATCAACGATTACGGTCTGCATAGCGGCGGCTGTCCTCTTTTCTCAGTTTGTTAACGATTTCAACGCTGCTTTTATCTCTCTTTTCCCATTTTCCGAAACTAGTAATAGCTTTTTCTACCTTTCTTTTTCTCAGATACTCCTTAAGGGCCTCTGCTACCGTCTGGCTAAAGTTGTCTGACAACCTTTTAGCTTCGTTGTAAATTTCATTAGGGATGTTTATAGAAGTTTTTACTGACATTTTTATTCTCCTTAGATAGTAATAAAAGATAATATTATTATAAATTATTACTAAGAAGTAAGCAATTAATTTATGAAATCTTTAAACCTTTAGCGCTATCCATGGCAGCTTTGCAGGTATAATGGACCCAGAAAATCGGACAGTATGTTAAGTTACAGTTGAGGTCAAAAAAGGAGGAGGTCCATGAAGAAAATGAGGGCAAACTATCCCCCGGCCTTTAAGGCAAAAATAGCATTAGAGGCAATAAAGGAAGATAAGACCACATCTGAATTGGCAAGTCAGTATCAGGTTCATCCTGGGCAGATAAGGAATTGGAAGGCCATAGCAAGCAATGGCATAACAGAGTTATTTATAGGGAAAAGGCAGAAGGCCGATCAGGATAAGGATGAGCTTATAGAAGAACTTTACCGGCAGATTGGGCAACTAAAGGTCGAGCTTGACTGGCTTAAAAAAAAATCTGGAATTAACACCTAAGGAGAAGAAATTGCTTATTGACCATACAAACGAGATACTGTGGTAAAAATCAAGCCAAACCCACCCTGATTAACTTTTTCCTTAAGACAAGCAATTGAAAACTCCACTTTATTTTTATAAACTGCATGGGCTATTAACACTAATTTCCTCATAGCTGCTATAAGGGCCAATTTTTTAGGTTTATGATTCTCTATAAGCCTTTTCTGCAAACCGCTGTTGTGAGAACTCTTCTCTCCATCATTCCTAAATCCTGATTTCGCTGGGAATCAGTGAATATTTCTCCGTGAAAATTTATGCTGTCAAAACCTGCTGCTTTCAGGAACTCAGCCAATCCCTCTTTGGTATAGAGTCTCTCACCATAGAACTGGTCTACTACAACCCCTTTTGCTGTATGACAGATCACTTCTCTTGTTAGTAACCGCTGTTTATCTATCGAGAAGGAACGCTCCCGACAGACAAAGTGCTTTTTATCTATCCATTCCCATGATCTTGGCTGAAAGTTTTTCCTTAAATATTCACCATCCGCAACATCTATAAGAACTCTCCCATGGGGCTTGAGAACTCTAAAAACTTCTCTCAAAACCCTTAAATCATCCTGAACAGTTTCAAAATAGCCATAGCTATTTCCTAAAATCATCACAACATCAAACGTATCAGGGGATATAATAAGTTTTCTGGCATCTCCTTCTCTAAATTTAATAGACAGCCCTTCATTTTTTGCCTGGGTTTTTGCCTTTTGGATTAAATAATGCGAACAATCCAGCCCTTCAACATTATTAAATCCTCTTCTTGCCAGTTCAAGGGAATGCCTCCCTTGTCCACAGCATAAATCCAGGATTTTATCTTCCGGTGAAAGATTGAGAATTTCGGAGAATAAGTCCACTTCTCTCCTTATAATACGCTGGTCGTCCACCACATCTGCATCAGTTTTTAGGTAGATAGAATTGAAGACACGCCGCCACCAATCGGGTGGCACATGTTCCCCAATGTCTGATATGGGCCCAAGACATCGTGCCGTTCTTGATATTGGCCTCTTTTGTGGGAGTTGAGATTTCCATACTTTTTCTTTCATATTTTCACTTCTGTTATGCCAAAATTGCGTATAACGGTTAAGCTTCTTTCTGATGCGGTAGTTTCAGAAAGAAGCTGGTTGAACGAAGCCGCTACACCTCCCCTAATGAAGTTTTAATAAAGCAAATCCCCCTTTCTCCTGAATTATAAATTAAAGGGAAGTGTAAGGTAAACTATTGTTTACTGGGTTTCCGTAATAACATAATATACCAATTTTAAAATCGCCTAAACTTTTTCCAAAAACTTTTGGAAGGAGAGAGAGGCGATGAATAATCAGAATGAGTATGATAAACACTGCAAGGCGATACAGCTTCACCAAGAAGGATATGGTTTCAACAAAATACTTCAATTGGTACAAAAAAGTAGAAGATGGCTTTCTAAATGGCTCAAACGATTTAAAGAGCAAGGGCTTAAAGGGCTTAGAGATAAGAATCGTGCTCCAAAACAAATCTGGAGAAAAACCCCAGAACATATGGTCAAAAAGATACTTACTGTCAGGAAAGAGTTGGAATCTTACAAAACCAGGCGTTCTGCCTTTTCTGGGATTGGAGCAGAGGTTATCCAATGGGAGCTTAAACAGAGAAAGATTTATAGTATTCCAGCTATCTCTACTATTGAAAAAATCCTTTTTCACCATGGAAAGACAGGACGAACTAAGAGAAGAAAAAATACCAATAATCAGCCTTATCCATACATTAAGGCTGAAAAGATCGGAGACCTTCATCAGACAAATATTGTTGGACCAAGGCATCTCAGAGGCTCAAAAGGAGTCACCCGATTCTATTCCTTTCACACCGTGGATGTTGCAGGCCATACAGCCTTCACAAGTCAGTTCTCTGATAAACAGACTATCTCTCTGTGCAGACATCTCATTGAAACATGGCGATTTATGGGGATTCCAGAGGTATCCCAGATGGATAATGAGATGTCTGCTACAGGTGGAGGACGGTATCCCTATAGCATCTCCCAGTTTATCCGACTTCATTTGCTTTTGGGAATTCATCTGGTATTCATCCCCCAAGAAGAACCTGGAAGAAATGCATCTGTCGAGAGTTTTAATGCCCTCTGGCAAGAGAGGGTGCTTAGAAGACATAATTGTCCTACCCTTATTGCCCTCAAAAGAACCTCTGAGAGATTCCTGCGGTATTATAATTCTCAATGGTTTCAAAAATCCCCAAAAGGGAGGAGAATTATACCCATGAGAAGTTTATCAAAGAAGTCGAAAAAAGTCATTGAGAAAAGCATGAAGGAGTTTATGCAGAGGAATTCATTAGTAGAGCTCACTAAGGTAGGTGCACGGATGATGATCCAGATTGCCTTAGAGGAAGAACTGAGGGCATTTCTTGGGAGAGATTATTATGATAGGCGAAGCGCTGGTCAAGAGGGTAGCAGGGCTGGCTCCAAGCCGAGGACAATAAAGATAGGTTGTGGAGATATAGAGCTTGAGATGCCGAAGGTAAGAGATACGGGTGGGCCTTTTCATTCAGAAAGATACTATATGATCGGAAGGTAGCGCACAGGTTCGCTAACCTTCGCTAAGCGATCGGGGAATTCAAGAGGATCGAGGAACAACAGCGAGGGGAAATAACCTTTGCGATAGAAGGGAAGAACGGGTATGAAACGCCCTTTGACCGAATACTCATGGAGAACGGATTCAAACTATACAATTTTAAACTATACAATGTGGACAACTTGAAATTAAGACGGTTTCGTGATGTATTCGGAGCGGAATGGCGCAACGACTGTAGAGAAGGTAGGTCGCTTGAGAAGGAGAGGAAAATCGAAGTAGTTGAAGGTAATCTGAAGGCTGTGCTTATTGGCACTATAACTTGTGCTGATCTTTCCGCAGCTTTTGCTATAGTCCGGGAGCACGGTTTGGCCGTCTTCGGCACCACAAGTGGTAAGCTGCTGCGAGAGTTGGGGCGGATAGCCCCGGAATACCCAGTACGCAACCGAACCAAATTTTTAGCTCGCTTCTACTTCTGCGCTCCTACCTGCGCGCTGCCGCACGTGGCAGTCGCCGCAGGATGGCTAGCTGGCTTTTGGACAGAGGTCCCGGAAGAGGCAAGCTTGGCGGTTGTAAAAGAGTCCTTCCAGAAGGTCTTCGGTCTTCCATGGGAGAAGGTGGTGGTTGGCAGGGAGCGTGAGAGGCTTTTTCGCTTCTGGGAGGGCTACGTGGCCGTCGCGGCGATTAAGTCCCACCCGGGGGTAACCGTAGCCCGGATCAGGGAGGAAAACCCGGAGGTGCAGGTGCTGGAACTGCTGCTAGGCTGAAAAAATAAGCGATGTTATCGATGATAGATTGGAGGAACGGGTTTAAACCTTTTAAAATCATTTTTGAAGAAAATGCCCGCAACGGGCAGATAACATGGCGGAAAAGACTGTCGTCTAAACCCTTCAGGCTTCTTTTCCGCCAAGAACGACAAGCAATAGCGTCCGGAAAGGGAAAAATGGAGCAAGGAACGGTTAATATGCTAATCCCCATAATTGGAGCGGTAATTGTATTCGTCAGCGGCCTCGTGACATGGTACTTGAATGAACGAAGTAAGAGAATTTATGAAGAATATAAGCGAAAGGAAGATAAGTATTCTGCGTTAATCAGAAGCCTGCGAGGATTCTACGTTGATTCATTTAACAAAGAACTGCAAACCGAGTTTTTAAATCAACTTAACTTATGTTGGATGTACTGCCCCGATGAGGTTATTCATAAAGCATATAACTTTCTTCTTATGGTACATACAGCTCAAAAGTATTCAGATGAGGAGAAAGAAAAAGCAGTTGGAGAGCTCATACTTACTATAAGGAAAGACCTAATCAGCAAAAAGCCATTGGTAAAAACTAACCTTAAACCAGAAGATTTTAGATATTTGAGAGCGACTTAAACCAATACAGGATGCTACTTCGCCTAACATCCATTAAGAGCGATCGTGGCAACAGAAAAAAGCATACCTTTAGTCTTTTTTCTTTTATAGACGATATCCCTTTAGTTATTGAAGCAAGAAGCGACCTCGATTAAAATGTTTCATACAAAAACTCATTGAAGGGAGACTGCTTCTATGGTTAAAAGATACCGTAAGATGGCAAAAAAGGCAAATGGAAAACCCTCTCGACCACAAACCCGATTGAATCCTGTTTCTCCGTAACCCGCAGCATCACTGGACGAGTGAAAAGACGGAACGGCGGGGATATGGTTCAGAGGTAGGCTGTGGCAGCGCTCTTACAGGCAGAGAAGAAGTTTAAGCGTGTGAAAGGTTACAGGGAAATACTGAAACTCACTGCTGCTTTGCAGCAGAAATCTATTGACAGACAGGAGGTAGCAGCTTAGAATGATGATACAATTAGCGTCCTTCCTACTTCAACAAAAGGAAGGGACAACGTCCCCAAAATGTCGCTTCGCTCCATTTTGGGTATCGGGGTGGCGGCAAAAGAAAGGAGGAAGAGGAGAATGAGAAAAAATAGGCATGTTATTTTTCTGATTGGCGTTTTTATATTGTTGCAAGCGTGTGCAACAGTCCAAAAACCTGATGTGGAGGTGTTGGATAAAAAGCCACAGGTTAGTAAGGTATTATCAGAGACGCCCGAAAGGTTTTTGAAAAGAAAGGTAGCAATAGCAAGATTTTCCAACGAAACAAAGTATGGACAAAGCTTTTTTATAGATGAAAATAAGGATGTTATCGGGAAGCAGGCAATGGATATTCTTTCTGCTAAGCTTACTGCTACCAAAAAATTCATATTGTTTGAGAGGGCGGATATAGAAAAGATTAATAAGGAGCTTAAGATAGGTGATTTGTCGAGTTTGAATATCCCTGCTGATTATTTAATTGTTGGGTCTGTTTCCGAGTTTGGCAGAAAAGAAGTTAGCGATGTGGGGATTTTTAGCCGGGTGAAAAAGCAACAAGCGTATGCCAAAGTAAACATAAGACTGATAGATGTTTATACAGGACAAATAATTTATTCCGCAGAAGGTGATGGCGAGGCATTTTCAGAAGCAGGCACTGTTATGGGTGTTGGTGCACGGGCTGCTTATGACTCCAGTTTGAATGATAAAGCAATTTCAGCGGCAATATCAAAGTTGGTAAATAACATCATTGAAAGTCTCTTGGATAAACCATGGCGGTCTTACATCTTGGCCTATGAGGGTGGTAATTACGTCATATCGGGCGGCAAATCACAAGGGATAAGAAAAGACGATGTTTTCGGCGTTTATAAGAAAGGGCAGAAGGTCAAGAATCCGCAAACCAATATGGTTATTGAGCTTCCAGGTCAATTAGTTGGAAAGATAAAGATTCACACATTATTAGGCGATAATCCGAATAATGAGATTTCCCTATGTTCTGTCTCAAGTGGTGATGTGCCGGTGAATAATTTTTCTGATTTTTACATCCAAGAAATAGATAAAAGATAAGCATGGAGGTTGTGATGAAAAAGGTCATTTTATTGCTTTTGGGAATACTGATTTTACATGCCTGTGGTTATCAGGAAGGCATTGTTCAAAAAGAGGGAAAAAGCTTTATCAAATTTGCCGGGAATTTGGAAAATGTATCGGTACAGATCGATGATATGAATCAATTTGTTCTTAAGTCAGGGTCGAAAAGCGGCGCTGATGACAACAAACTATATCAAGTCTCTCAAGGAAAACATTCGATAAAAGTGTACCGAGATGGCAACCTTATAGTAAATAGAATATTGTTTTTGGATAATCAGGCTACGGCGGAGGTAATAATACCATGAAACTTTTTTCTACAATTTCTCTTATACTGCTGTCAGCTATTTTTTTTGCAGGGTGTGCTACACAAAGGCCAATGTATAGCTGGGGCGATTATTCCTCTTCTCTCTATAAACTAAAAAAAGAGCCAAATGATGAAAATCTCCAGAAACATAAACAGGTTCTTCTTAAGATTATGGAGGACTCTAAGGAAAACGGCCTTCGCGTTCCTCCCGGTGTTTATTGCGAGTATGGCTATATCTTGATGAAAGAAGGGAAATCTAACGAAGCTCTGTCATACTTTGGTTTGGAAGAAAAAACATATCCAGAATCAGCCGTGTTCATTCAAAGATTAAAATCTCAATTTGCTAAGACAAAGGAGCAACCATGAAAAACATAAAACTAATTTATTTGTTATCACTACTGCTTATTTTAGTATCAGCCTGTGGGCCAAAATACATAAGCAAGAAAGATGCCTTTCCTAACATATATGAGGAAAGGCCGTTGTCGATATTGGTCTTACCACCAATCAATATGACTACAGCAGCAGATGCCAAAGAGTATTACGCGACAACGATAGCAGAACCTCTTTCATTTGCAGGATATTATATTTATCCCATTGAAGTCACCACTGATATTTTGAAAAATGAAGGTCTATATGACACCGAGATATTAGGAGGTTTACCGCCCGAAAAGTTTAAACAGTTCTTTGGAGCTGACGCGGTATTATACATAAAAATACTGAAGTGGGATACCTCTTATTACGTGATCGGCGGTAATGTGACTGTTGCTGTAGATTGTTTACTTAAATCTACAACGACAGGTAGGGATTTATGGAAATATGATGGTACAATTGTAGTAGATACCACAGGTGGTTCAGGCGGTTCCGGGGGATTAGCCGGACTGATTGTGAAGGTTATAGCTACTGCGATACAAACTGCAGCAACTGACTATATTCCTATAGCCAAACAGGCAAACATAATTACAATTTCTTCCATGCCTTATGGCAAATACCATCCCAATTTTGATAAGGATAGAGATGTTCAGATAATATTAAAAAAGAAACCAGAGGAGGCTTCACAATAATAAAATAGGCAATTGCTGCAACTTCACATAACACGTTACAAAAGGCTGACATCCAAACCTTTCAGGCTTCTTTTGCAACGGAAACATTGAACTAAACCGCTACGCGGTGGATTTTGTATCTCAGGTCATTTACCAAAATCCTGTCCTTTATCCCTCTTTTAATACCGAACTCCTACCTTGTCTGATCAGGTCTTTCCACAATAAAATCTCCTTCAACTGACATCAAGTCAGTGAATTCACTTCAAAGGAGGAGATTGTATCATGGGAAAATTGAGAGATCAGATGCAAAGGGATCTACAGTTGAGGGGGTTAAGCCCGAAGACTCAGAAGGCATATCTCAATCAGGTAAGAGATTTTGCCCGTTATTTCAAGAAATCA
>Ga0210005_1002047_pt1 | contig 12132 bp, 11 predicted proteins | sample CryGey02umfilter_3_FD_183961 | JGI IMG/M metagenome (GOLD analysis project Ga0210005, IMG submission 183961) | Groundwater microbial communities from aquifer in Utah, USA - Crystal Geyser 4/9/14 0.2 um filter (SPAdes) (version 3) | ecosystem: Environmental > Aquatic > Deep subsurface >... | reverse complement strand
TGGTGACTTTAGCTTTATAGAGCCATTTTCAAGGGATTTATAAGAGATAATCAAAGGGATTAACCGAACCGCCGAGCGGCAATAATCCAAACCAGCGTCTTTCCGCCTTAAAGGTATTTGTTGAATAAACCGTAAAATGCAAATGAGGACCAGTCACAAAGCCGGTAGAGCCCTCATAGCCAATAATCTGGCCTTGGGACACGGCTTGGCCAACGCTCGCCGCTTTAGCTGAAAGATGAGCATAAAGAGTGGTCAAACCATTGCTATGCCGAATTGCCAGCCACTGGCCGTAAGCGTATTTGCCGTTATCGCCGGAAGCAGTTACAACGCCGTCCAAGGCTGCTCTTATCGGCGCGCCGTAATAAGCCGCAAGGTCTATGCCATTATGAAATTTATAGGCATCATTATAGAAACCAGTGATTGAAGTCGGCCCATATCCTTGGGTGATTCGGCCTAAAAGAGGCCAAGTTAAAGCTCCGGGCCGGGGTGGAGGCACGCCGCCGACCTGTCCCCTAAGCTCGTCTTCCAGTTCAAATATTTCGCTTTGAATTTCCGCTTGCTTTATCTGCGCCTGAGATATCATTTTTTGGTACTCCGTTTCTTTGTTTTTCGTTTCGCTGAGCAAATTGTTTTTTTCTTGTTTCTGGTTTTGAACCAACTTATTTTTTACAACCAGCTCATTTTTGGACTCGTTAAGATTCCCTTTTAAATTTTTCTCTTCAGAAACTAAACTTTCTAAGTCCGCCCTATCTTGCGTTAAAATCGTAAAATTATCATAAAGTCCGCTTTCTAAATTAGCTAAATACTGATTATTGCTCAAAAAATCGGAAAGTTTATCGCTTTTTAAAATCATGACCACCAGACCCTGATTTTCAAACCGGGCCAGAAATTTCATTGACTCCCCCATCGTTAATTTGCGGTTTTGGATTTCTTTTCCTTTTTCTTTTATTTCCTGAGAATGCAACTTAATATCGGATTCATTTTTGGAAATTTTGGCTTTGATAATTTTCAAATTAACCGTCAGTTGGTTAATTTGCGACTCTATCAAAGAAATCTGATTTTTTAAAGTTTTGGATTGCGATTGGGTTTGAGAAAGCGCCTGTTTATAAACAGCTTCTTCGGCCTCAAGTTTTTTTATTTCCTCTTCCTTCAAACTTATTTGCTCGCGCAAAGCCGCCTCATCAACTTGGGCAAAAATCGCCTGAACAGGAAATAATAAAGCCGCAATTATGATGATTAAGAGACCGTATTTCATACAACGGATAAATTTTAAGCTAATTTTTTTATAGCCGCTTCTATTCTCTTAATGCTTTCATTTTTGCCTAAAATTTCAAGAATTTCAAAAGGTCCGGGAGAAGCCTCAAGTCCGGTCAAAGCGACCCTTAATGGCCACAACAGGCGGCCTTTATCTTTATTTTTAGCCCTTTCAGCTTCTTTAAGCAGTATTTTTTCTAAATTTTTTTGGTTAAAATCAACATCGCTTATCTGAAAAATAGTATTAAGAGACACTTTTAATGAAGCGAAAACGTCTTTAAAGAGCATATCGCGCCACACTAAAAGTTCCGGCTTATATTCCGGAATTTTGAAAAAATAAGAAACCCTCTCCCCTATTTCACCCAGTTTTTTAAGCCGCGGTTGTTCAAGCGCCAATATTTTTTTTATGTACTCAAAATCATAGTGACCCTCGTCAATTAAATTTTCTCTTTCCAAAAATGGAACGGCGCGCTTTGTTAATTCATCAAGCGACAATTGCCTCAAATAACAGCCATCAAGCCAGTCCAGTTTTTCTACATTAAAAATCGCGCCGCTTTTTTGGACTTTGTTTAAGTCAAACTCCCTGATTAATTCTTCTAAACTGAAAACTTCTTTGTCGGTCCCCGGATTCCACCCCAAAAAAGCTATAAAATTAATCAAGGCCTCTGGCAAATAACCCATTTCACGATATTCATCCACGGACACGGCGCCGTGACGTTTTGAAAGTTTTGATTTATCAGAACCTAAAATTAAAGGCAGATGAGCATATTTCGGCATTGGCAACTTTAAGGCCTGCTGGATTAAAATTTGTTTCGGCGTGTTGGAAATATGGTCCTCGCCGCGAATCACGTGGGTAATATTCATCTCAAAATCATCTATCACAACGGCAAAATTATAGAGAGGTAAAAATTTATCAGGACTTTCGGCTTTGGCCAAACTAAAATCGCCGCCCAAAGTGTCGGAATTAAAGCGGATCTCGCCGCGAATTAAATCAATAAAAGCAATCTCAAGATCGGGTGGAGTTTTAAAACGGATGATGGCGCTTTCCTTTTTGAGCCTTTTCCCCAAATCTTCAAGCGGTAATTTTTTAAATTCGCAATGGTGCGCTAATCCGGCTTCCTTTTCAAGAAATTCCTTACTGTGGAAACAATAAAAAGCATCACCATTATTTAAAAGCTCTTTAAGGTATTTAGCGTAGATATCGAGGCGCTCACTTTGCCGATAAGGACCTTCATTCCAATGAATACTAAGCCATTTAAGACCCCCCATTATCTCGTTTTCATATTCCGGCTTGGATCGTTCCAAGTCGGTATCTTCAATTCGTAAAATAAATTTTCCTCCAAATTTTTTAGCAAATAAAAAATTAAATAATGCAGTTCTAATGCTGCCAACATGAAATGGACCAGTGGGACTCGGCGCAAATCTTGTTCTTATTTTTTCTTTTTTAAATAAAGATTTGAGAAAACTCATATTGCGATACTAATATACTAATTCATGCTAATTAATTGGCAACGACTATCTGGGAATTAAATTTAATAACGCTTGGGCAATTAATCTGGCGGCCTCGGGCGTAGCAAACTGTTTGGCTTTTTCTTCCATTGTTTTCCTTTTTTCGGGATTATTTAATATAGAACGAATCACCGAAAGCAACAAGTTGGGTGTTAAATTAGCTTCTTCAATTACTTCAGCGCGGCCACTATCGGTAAAAATATAGGCATTGCGGCGATTATGGTTACCCGGCGAATCGGTAATCGGAACTAAAATGCTGGCCTTACCAACAGCGGCAATTTCAAAAATAGAGCCAGCACCAGTCCGAGAAATAATCAAATCTGCTACATGCATTGCAGCCACATATTCCGGCTCAACTAAAAAATTTACCGGATGATAAGAAATAAGCTGTTCGCCGGTTAGACCCTCCAAAACCACCTTTGACTCATTAAACACGCTGTTATAATTATCATCTCCTGTCTGATGAATAACTTCGGCCGCTTCCAATAAATTGGGCAAAATATCTAAAACTATATCGTTTATTTTTTGAGCCCCTTGCGAACCGCCGAGAACTAAAATCACCGGTTTTTTAGTTGTTAAATGAAGTAAGGCACGTTCTCTTTCCAATTCGGGCGGTTTAAAAAATGAATCCCTTGTGGCTTCACCAGTAAAATAAGTTTTATTTTTTGGGAGATAATTTGCCGCTTCGTTGAAAGAGACAGCTATTAAAGTGGCAAAAGGAGCGAGCAAACTATTAGCAAGACCGGGCACACTGTCGGATTCATGAATGATAATCGGAATCCGATAAAGCCAACCGGCTAAAACCGTAGCAACGCTGCCATAACCGCCTTTGGAAAAAATTACATCGGGCATTATAATCCAAATTTTCCATAAGGCTTGAATAATGCCAATGCTAATTTTAAATAAATCAGTAAAATTCTTAAAAGAAAAATAGCGCCGCCATTTGCCGGTCATTAAAATTACAGAATGGAAATTCATCTCTTCTCTTTCTAAACTGCTTTCAAGAAATAAACCGGGCCCTAAATAATAAATTTCCGGTTCGCCGAGATTTTCGGCGCGGCAAATATCATTTATTTTTCTTGAGACAGCAACTAAGGGGAATAAATGCCCGCCCGTACCGCCTCCTGTTAACACAATTCTAATCATAAATTTTGAATTTATGTAGTGCGCCTTGAAATATTAGCAATAATGCCGGCACCCATTAAACCAATAACAAGACCGGAACTGCCGTAACTCATAAACGGCAAAGGAACGCCGGTTAAAGGAATCAAACCGGAAATTGACGCCATATTAATAAAACTTTGAGCCACAATCCAAGTAGTAATGCCCACCGCTAAAAGCTTGGAAAAATAATCAGGGCTTTTGATAGCGATTCTGTAACCAAAAACGGCAAATAATAAATAAAGTATTATTGAAAAACTAATGCCAAAAAGTCCCATTTTTTCGCCAAGAACCGCGAAAATTGAATCGCCGATCGTTTCCGGAAGATACGGAGAAATTAAACTCTGGTTTATGCCGATGCCGGTAACGCCGCCGATGCCGATGGAAGCCATAGCTTGATTGATTTGATAAGCCGCTCCCGAAATGTCATTTTGAGGGTTCAAAAATACTTTGAGTCTCTCGGCCGCGTAGGGTTTTAAAAAAATAAACGCGGAAAAAGCCAAGACGCCGATTAAAACCATTATAAATAGATGACTTAATCTGCTGCCGGCCGCAAAGTAAGTGGCCACCGCCGAAATCGCGATAATGCTAAAAGTTCCCATATTCGGCTGCATCAAAAGCAAAAGGCCGATGATTCCGACAACTATCAAAAACGGCAAAAGGCCATTGCTAAATCCTCTAAGATCTTTTTGGCGCGACTGAAACCACGAAGCTAAATAGATTAGAAAAGATAATTTCAATATTTCACTCGGCTGAAAAGTTAAAGGGCCTAAACTAAGCCAGCGCGTTGAGCCGCTATGGGAAAAACCAAATTTTGGCAAAAAAACCAAAACCAGAAGTCCAATGGAAAAAATTAGAAAAACGAAGCTGTATTTTTTAAGAAACTCCAGAGATACTCTTGAAAATATTAAAAAACCAATAACGCCGATTAAAATCCCTTTCAAAAATTGTTCGCGCAAATAATAGCTTGGGTCGTTAAATTTCTCCGCGCCGGTTATAAACGATGCTGAAAAAAGCACAAAAAGGCCAAAAATCAAGAGCAGGCCCAAAATTATTAAAAATGGCCGGTTAATATTTTTTGCTTTTATTTTCTTCAATTTCATACGATTATAATATCTGACCTAGACCTTGATTTTTAATTTGGCCATTAGTCAAAGCAACGCGGCCATTAATAATCACGGCATGAAGCCCTCTGGAATATTGAAAGGGATTCTCAAAAGTGGCCATATCTTTGATGAGTTCTGGGTTAAAAATCACGATATCGGCAAAATAATTAGGTTTAATGGCGCCTCTATAAGCCAGCCCCGCTTTAAGAGCCGGCAAAGCGGTCATTTTTTTTATCGCCTCTTCTAAACTTATAACATTTTTTTCACGAACATAACGGCTTAAAACCCTGCTAAAACAGCCAAACGAACGCGGATGCGTTAAAAAACCATCTTTGGTATCATTAAGATTATACGTGGCGCCATCCGAAGCAATGATGGCTAACGGACTTTTTAGGGCTTTAATAAAATTATCCTCGGAAAGAGCCGGCCAAAATACAATTAATTTCCCATCGGCCGCGATTAAAAGATTAATAATCGCTTCAATAACGCCCCCTCCCTGATTTCTGGCAATTTCGCCAATAGTCTTTCCCAAAAAAACCTTATCAATATTTCCTGAGGCGACAATAATTTCTTTAAAGTCGCCTTCTTTTCCTCGAAGTTCGCTGATAACTTTTGCTTTAAAATCATTGTTTTTTAAATTGGCAACCAATTTGGCGCGACCGCCAACGGCAATCCAATCCGGCAAGAGAGTGTAAAAAACCGTCGCGGTTGAAATATAGGGGTAAATGTCAAAATTAATATCAAGATTTTCGGCGGCTTTTTCAATTACCTCCAAACTCTTGTCAAAGAGCGGCCAATTATCTTTGCCAATGGCTTTGAAATGAGAAATTTCAACGTTAGCTTGAGTTTTCTTGGCGGTTTCAATTGTTTCCAAAACGCTCTCATAAAGATTTTTTCCTTCGTCCCTTAAATGAGTGCTATAAATTTCTCCCTGCTTTAAAATTGAAACCAAGCCGGTTATTTCTTCCGGCGGCGCTATTTTAGCATGGGAATAATTAAGGCCGGTTGAAAAACCTAAAGCTCCCTCTTTCAAACCATTCCTTAAAAGTTCTTTCATTTGCGAGAATTCCTTTCCGGTCAATCTTCGGAATTCATCGCGGATAATATCGCGGCGTAAAGTTGAATGGCCGATTAACGTCCCGAAATTCAAAAGCAGTTTTCTTTTTTTGGTCTCTTCAAAAAATTCTTTAACTGTGAACCAGTTAACATTAATTTTTCTGACATCGGCCCATTTTTGGATAGTTAAAATAATATTGCCGGTGACAAGCGGCGCCAAAGACGAGCCGCAGTTGCCGCCAATGATTGTGGTGACGCCTTGGTATAAGTGACTTTCTAAATCAGGGTGGCTGAATAAGGTCCAATATCTGTCTGAAGCATTATTAATATCAACAAAACCGGGCGCCACATAAAGGCCGGCGGCGTCAATTATTGTTTCGGCGCTTGGCTCGCCCAAAAAACCGATTTTCTCTATCCGGCCATTTTTTATCGCGATATCGGCGTGATACGCCGGCGTCCCAAGGCCATCAACAACCGTCCCATTTTTAATAAGAATATCTAAAGCCATTGTTTACAGTATAACAAAAAATCTAAACAAAATAAAAAGGCCTATTTGCTATATTACAAACAGGCCTTAAAAACCCGAAAAAATATTATATATTTTTTCTACCCAGGCACAAAATTTTAACATGGATTACTCTTTCACCCCAATCCATGGCTTTTTCTCGCCCGGTGTCTCCTTCGCCAACAAAGATGTCTAATCTCTTTCCTTTTATTCGGCCCCCGGTGTCTTCAACGACAACCCGACCGTATCCTGGAACTTCCAACACGGAACCAAATGGAAAAATTCTCGGATCGGCAGCGGCGCGGCCAATGCAAATCGACTTGCCTGTTGTCGTAACGCTTAATCCATTAAGTAGAACCTCGCGGCGATACGATCCTGTGGCAAATTTTTTTTGCCTTGGTTTGGGTAGAGGTTTATAGTAGGCAGTGATCTCTAGTTTAACTTTTTTTAATTTTTCGGGCATTCCCTGCTTAGGGGGTCGCCCACCGGAAGTAATTATTTCTTTCCCCGCTTCAGAATTTACAGCATGCAACTTGGATGCCGTAGTAAGTGAAGATGGAAATAACAAAAGCAAAAAGAAAACTGCAACAATAATACTTCTTATATTTTTCACAATATTCTCCTTATCCTCCTTGTTGAAAGAACTGATTATTGCTCACCATATAACCCAATTATGAGGCCGACGGCGGCGGTGACCGCCGAGATGATCCAAAAACGCATTGTCACCTTTGTTTCCGGCCAGCCGATGGCTTCAAAATGATGATGGATCGGCGTTGACTGGAAAATTTTTTTGCCCCTGAATTTTTTTGATAAGACCTGAATAATTACCGAACCGGATTCTAAAACTAAAATAAAAGCAACTAAAGGCAATAACATGGCGGCATTTGTCAGCATTGCCACAACGCCTAAAGTGATGCCCAAAGACATTGCGCCGGTGTCGCCCATAAAAAACCTTGCCGGATAAATATTAAACCATAAAAATGCCAATAAACTTCCGATAATCACGCAGGTAAATGCCGCTAAATCGTAATGGTGCTGGGTAAAAGCCAGGGCCCCGAGCGCCGCAAAAGCAAACAAAAGAACGCCGCCGGCCAAGCCGTCTAAGCCGTCGGTTTCATTAGCGGAAAAAGCCGTGGCCACTATAACAAAAATGAAAATAGGAATATACCAAAAACCGACACTGAAATTTCCCAGAAAAGGAATATAAAAAATATCCCAGCCAAGTTTGAAATAAAACCAATAAGCGCCAATGGCCGCCACTGTTGTGTAAAGAAAAATTTTGCGCTTCATTGAGAGTCCTCCGCCCTTTGGCCCGATTTTGAAAATGCCAAGCAAATCATCAATGAAACCCAAAATAGCGGAAAAAATTAAAACGCCAAGCGGCAGGAAAGTTTGGGAACGGCTTAAAAAATTGAGATGGCCAAAAATACCGTCAAAAAAAAGTGAAAGAAACCAAAAGCCAACGGCCAAGAATAAAGCGGTACCCCAAATTAAAATTCCGCCCATAGTGGGCGTGCCTTCTTTAACGCCATGAATTTTTGCGAAAATTGGCGCCCCTTCGGTTCTGATTTGCTTGCCTAATCGGTATTTAAATAAAAAATGAGTTAATAAAGGCGTAGCAAAAAATGCTACGAGAAATGATGTTGATGTTAAAATTAAAAGGCGTGTAACTTCTGGCATATTAATTCCAAATGTATGCTTCCTTAAGCCACTGAATTAATTTTTCCGATTCGCTAAAACGGTCCGACGATCCCAAAACAACAGTTATAATATTATTCCTAGTTAAAAGAATCAGGGAACCGCCGGCTTCATCAGTATAACCGGTTTTGCCGGCCACTACTTCATCCACCTTGCCCAAAAGTTCATTGGTGTTTTTAAGACGGTGCTCGGTTTTTCCGTCCGCGGAATAAACCACCATATTTTTTGTTTTTAAAATTTCAAACGCTTCAGGATACGTATTTATAAGATAGCTAAAAATTTTTTCAATATCAAGCGCCGAAGAATAATTCCCCGGTTCATCAAGACCGTCGGGATTGCTAAAATGAGTATTGGCAAGGCCCAATTCTTTGACTTTTTTATTCATCAGCGAAATAAAATCCGCTTTTTGTTTCGCGAGAGCAAAAGCGGCATCATTGGAAGAATCAATCAGCATTGTATTTAAAAGCGAACGGACTGTTATTAATTCCTCGGGCTTTAAATCCCCCATCGCCCCCTCTCTTCTGACAGCGCTAAGAGGAATTTTGATAACTTCATCCAAATTATAATTCTCCAAAACAATAATGGCGGTCATTAATTTTGTAAGCGAAGCAACGGACCTTTGCATTTCAACATTCTTGTTGTAATAAACCCTGCTGCCATCGGTTTTTATCGCTAAAGCCGCTTGGGCCTCAAGCTCTAAAAACGGCACCAACCAATTGCGTTTGGGCAAAGTGTTTTCAGAATCTTTAAAAACTACAAGAGTTGGCGGCACAAAATTTGTGAGCGCCGCCGGAGTTTTCGGCTGCCACTCTGGGGATTTTTCGGCTTTGAAAGCCGAAAAATCCCCTTTGTGAGAACCAAAAAACCAAATAAAAAAAGTAGCTAAAATTAGCAAAGATATTTTTAAATAAAAATTTTTATTTCCGTTCATTGTAATTTGGCAAATCCTCCAATTTATTAATACCCAAGTGTTTTAGAAAATCAAAGGTCACATTATAAATATAAGAGCGGCCGTCTCTCGGATTATTTTTTTTATCTATCAAGCCGCGAATTGCCAAGCTCTGCAAAATAAAACTGCAATTCACGCCGCGTAAATTTTCAATGGCGGCCCGGCTTACCGGCCCCTTATAAGCGACAATGGCAAGCGTTTCCAAAGCTGCTTGGGATAAATCCTCTTCAAAATCGCTTTTAATTAACTTCTCAATCGCCTCTTTTGACTCTGACGCGGCTACAAGCTGAACTTTATTATCCAAAAAAATCAATCGCAATCCCCTATTATTTTGCGTATAATCATTTGCCAATTCTTTCAGCGAATTCTCAATTTCTTCTTCGGAAATTTCTAAAATCTCGGCCATTTTTTTTTGACTCAAAGGATGGCCGGATGTAAACAATAAACTTTCTAAAATGTATTTTTTATCCATTATTAACACACTGTTTAATCTTGATATCGCCGAACAATTTATCCTGGGAAAGTTCTAGAATTCTAGAACGAAACAGCATCAATACCGCCAAAAAAGATAAAATAATGTCAATCTTAGTTTTAACTCCGTTTGAAATATCGGCAAAGGACGCTTCTACCGCCGTATTTATCCGGGTTTTTAATTCCTGTATTTTTTGATCAAGAGTGACAACTCTTTGAAGACTTTGCTCTTCCAATTTTTCAATTTGCGGCAGAGTTTTTAAAAATTCCTTGTAAATCTTGGCAAGATTATCCGGATAAATATTTTTCGGCGGATAAAAAACCGCCGGCAAATTAAAATACGATTCTCTTGAAAGATAAAGAGGTCGACCCTTAGCCCATTTCCCCAATTCGCGCCCCCAAATTTTAATCTGCTGATAGATTTTAAGCCGTTCTTCAAGCTCTTTAATGTCGTCTTCCTCTTCCCGGCTTAAAACTAAATTGGGCAAAAGCGAACGGGATTTAATTAAAATCAAGCGGCTGGCAATCACCAAAAAATCCGCCAAAATTCTTTGATAATCCGTTGACGATATTGATTCGGGCTTATTTAAAGCGTCTTCCTGTAATTTTTTAAAATATCCCAAAAATTGGTCAGTCGCTTGAGCCAATGAAATCTCATTAATCGCCATTTTTTTCTCTTCTATAAGAGAAAACAAAAGATCAAGCGGCCCCGAAAATTTTTCTAAATTAACTTTATATTCCATGTTTTATAAAAAACGATTCCATATTTGCTTTCAAAGCGGGTTATGAGCGCGAGCGGGCATGGTTTGCGAAGCAAGAACGAGCGCGAATCCCTGAGCGAGCACGCTGGGCGAGCGAGGAAAGCGTGAAAATAAATATGGGATTGTTAGTGTGTTTTATTATTTCTTTATATGTAATTCTTTAAGTTGCAACTCGCTGATTTCCGAAGGGGCGCCCATCAATAAATCCCTGTCGTCTCCTGTTTTGGGAAAGGCAATAACTTCGCGGATTGACGGCTCGTTCATTAAAATCATTAAAATGCGGTCAAGACCTAAAGCGATTCCGCCATGGGGCGGCGCGCCGTATTCAAATGCCCTAAGCATATGCCCAAACCGCGCTTCAATTTCCAGCGTTTTTAACCCTAAAATTTCAAAAATTTTATTTTGCAATTCGCGGTTGTGAATTCTGATACTGCCGCCACCGATTTCATAACCATTTAAAACCAAATCATACGCTTTCGCTTTTATTGTCCCCAATTGTTCCATGTTCCATGTTTCATGTTGCGTGTTTTTTGGAGACGTGAATGGATGATGCGATGAAACCCATTTTTTTTCGGTTTCAGAATATTCCAGAAGTGGCATATTTACGACCCACGCAAACGCCAGTTCATCGGGATTGTTTTTATTTTCCCTCAAGTCCGGTTTGTCAGAATTATATTTTGCCATCACCTCATCATAATCTATTCTTGGAAATGGCTCTTTTGAAATCTTTTTTTCGGGAAAAATTTTTTTAACTAAATTAATCAACATTTCTTCAATTAAATTCATCACATCATCTTCTTCAACAAAACTCATTTCAATATCAAGCTGGGTGAATTCCGGCTGGCGGTCGCCACGGCTGTCTTCATCGCGGAAACACCGCGCAATTTGAAAATATCTTTCAAGGCCGGCAACCATCAAAAGCTGTTTAAACTGCTGGGGTGATTGGGGCAAAACATAAAACTTCCCCGGATGCTTGCGCGAAGGCACGACAAATTCCCGCGCTCCTTCGGGCGTGCCTTTTGTCAAATCCGGCGTTTCAATTTCTACAAATTTATTGTCTTTTAAATAATTATTTAAAAATCGCAAAACTTCGGAGCGTTTTTCTAAATTTTTCTGCATTTTGGGATCGCGCAAATCAAGATAGCGATATTCCATCCTTAATTCTTCGTTCACTTTGTTTTTCTGGCCAATTTCAAACGGTGGCGTCTTTGCCTCGTTTAAAATTTCAATATTTTCAGCTTCAAGCTCAATGTTGCCGGTTTCTAATTTCGGATTTTTTAATTTTTCCGGCCGCTCTTTTATAAGGCCTTCAATGCTAACAACCCATTCCGGCCTTAAAGTGTCAGCTGATTTCCACAAATCTTTATTGGCGCCGGAAAAAACAATCTGTAAAATGCCGCTCCGATCCCTTAAATCAATAAAAATAAGTTTGCCGTGGTCGCGGCGGACATTAACCCATCCGCTAACCTTCGCCTTCTCCCCTATTTTATTTATTGTCTCATTTACAAAAATCCGTTTCATAATTTAATTTTTTAATTCTGCTTCTATAAATTCTTCCAAATCGCCGTCCATGACTTTTTCGATTTGGGATGTTTCGCAGTTGGTGCGATGGTCTTTGACCATTTGGTATGGATGAAAAACATACGAGCGGATTTGCGCGCC
>Ga0210005_1002045_pt1 | contig 12138 bp, 6 predicted proteins | sample CryGey02umfilter_3_FD_183961 | JGI IMG/M metagenome (GOLD analysis project Ga0210005, IMG submission 183961) | Groundwater microbial communities from aquifer in Utah, USA - Crystal Geyser 4/9/14 0.2 um filter (SPAdes) (version 3) | ecosystem: Environmental > Aquatic > Deep subsurface >... | reverse complement strand
TCTGTCAGCCATGAAATAGTGACATACGTAGATCCTGCTTCGACCACGGCTTCTCCGCTGATCACCGGTGTTGGTAAAATCCGAGACAGTTCGCTGATCATCGTGTTTTGTTCGAGCAACGTCGACTCGAGTATTCCCAGGCTCACTTGCGATGACATGCTTCGGATAATATCTGTCGCACGTTGGAGTGAGGCAAGGTAGACGGATTCGGCATCAGCTTCTGACAACGCATCAAGTGACTCATTCGTTTCTCCTGAAGTAAATGTCCCATCATCATTTGTAAGTCCTGTTGTAAACGAACCAATCAGCGGTGCGCTGATATTATAACTTTTGTCTGCCGATGTAAGTTTGTAATAATATGTAGTAAATGGAAAGAGTCTCGATACGGTGACTTGATGATTTGTTTTGAGTGATGCACGTGGTATCTCAATAGCACTATTCACCAAATTATTCTGCGACAGACCATATTCCACAACACCATCAGAATTTTCATTTGCCTGCCATGTAATGGTTGCTGTTTTGTCACCAATATTTATGACCTTATTTCCACTGATCGTCGGCGGAATTTTATCACTATCTGCATTCACAATAATAATACCGCCGCCTCCCCCGCGTGGCGCTGCATCGTAGCCTTGTTGGTAGGAGGTGTCTTCTCTTGTCGTGACTTCTGTCTCGGTGCTCAGTGTCTCTGTGGTGGTGAAGGTTTGGGTTGGAGTAGAGGTTGTCGTGTTCCCGTTGGCATCGGCAGACTTCACGATGTAGTAATAGGGTGTGTTTGCGGTAAGGCCGGTGATGACGACGGTGTGGTTCAGGTTACTTGCCGTGTCGTTCGTGGTTTCTGAGGTAAGGGTATCTGACGTCGTGCCGTAGAGCACTTGGCTGGAGCTGCCTTCATCAGTAGTCCAGGTGATCACAGCTTTGATGTCTGAAACAAGCGTTGTTGTCACGCTGGTGATGGTTGGGGCGGTGATGTCTGTGCTGTCAGTAGTCGTGAACGTGAATTCTGTGGAAGTAGAGGTGTTTTGGTTTGCATCGGTGTTCTTGAGTCTCACGTAGTACGTGGTGCCGAGGGTGAGGGAGCTGAGGGTGTAGGTATGGTTGGTATTGTAGTTATTGTTTTGTTCTGTGGTGCCATAGCTGTCTGTGGTGCCATATTCAAGAGTGGACGATGCAGATTGATCTGTAGTCCAAGAAATAGTCACACCAGTGTCAGAGAGATTGGTGATGTCTGTGTTTGAGTTGAATGTTATGGTTGGGGCAGTAGCATCATTTGTGGTGATGAAGCTATAGTACGTTATTTGTCCATCCACAACATTCTTGTCACTGGCTGCGCCAGACTGGACGTAATAATAGTATTGTGTGTCTGCGGTGAGGTTTGAGACAGTGACTGCATGACTCGTGGTCTCATCCACAGACCCTGTTTGGGTTGGGGAGGAGAAGTTAGTTGTCGTAGAGTAGTAGACATACGATGTTGCTGCTGAGTCTGTTTGCCAGCTAATAGTCGCGCTTTGGTTGGCAACGTCTGTGACAGAGATTTCTGAAATCGTTGGGCCGCTGAGAGTCGTGAATGAGTAGCCGTCCACGCCATCTTTACTCGTCCCAAGGTTCGTACTTGGGTCAGTAGATTTTACTTGGTAGTAGTAGGTCGTGTTTGGCTGAAGATTGGTGAGTACGACGGTGTGTTGGCCAAGTCCTGCTGTCGTGTCGAGCATGGTGGCTATCCCAATACTGTCTGCAGTACTAAAGTCACCACCGGTCACAGTAATATATTCTATTGTAGAATCACTTGGTTCATCGGTGTCCCAGGTGATCGTGGCAGTCTGAGGACCGACTGCACTAGATGCCACGTTTGAGATCGTTGGAGACGTGAAGTCACTCCCACCTTGTCCATCTGGGGCATCGCTGACGACAGAGGAGTAGTCTGAGACATTATCGTCACTATCTTCTGCTGTGATCTTGTAGGAGTAGGTACTGCCTTGTGTGAGACCGGTGTCGAGGTAGTAGTTTACACTTCTATCTGTCTGGGTAGACACGAGACTATACCCGGCTCCGTCGACATCACGATAGATATTGTATTGTTTGAATCCTGGAGTTGGGAGTTCTACTGTTTCCCATGCTACGAATTCTCGCCATTCAGATGTTTCACTATTGGAGATGTCACGGTAGACCGGGTTTTGTGGTGTTTGAGGTGCTGTACTTGTGTAGACGGTACTCGTATTGCCAGTGGCATCACGAAATTGGTAGTAGACAGTATTTGGGTTTGCATTGAATGTCCAGTCAAAGCTCGTCGTGTATGCCATCCAGATGCCACTACTTGCGTTCGTTCCATCTGCGCCAAGGGCGGTTGAGGCATTGGACATGAGGATCTCGAGTCCTGCCATAGTGTCATCACTGCCGACAAGGGTGAGATTGGGGCTGATCCCTGTTCTGGCATCGATAGAAAAGCTTGTTTTTATTGGTTTCTTGGTGTCGAGGGCAAATGTTGCTGACAGACCACTGCCAATGTTATTTGCGGCTTCGCTATCGTTTGCTTTCACACGGATTTGGCCGGTGCTACTGTTGAGATACTGCTCATCAAAGTCTATGTCTGGGTACCATGTGAGAGAATATGCGGTAAATGTACTTTCGTTTACTGCTTTTGTTGATGTTGCGTCTGCACTCAGTGTACTTGCTTCTATCCAGGTAGACCCGTTCCAGTATTCTATAGTGGGCAACACTGTTCCAGGGGTGCCACCGCTCAGGGTATCTGTATCTCGTACTTCGTACGAGATACTCACTGTGCCGTCACTATTCTGTACAGCGGTCACGGTTTGCACTTCAGGGGTGGCGTTGACGACGTAGGTCATGGTGACACCCGAAAGAATTGGGGTGGCAGCACCGGCACTTGTGAGGAATGCTTGGTATTGGATCCATTGATCATTTGTACCGTCGCCGATGTCGATGCCACTTATATCTGTGCTTCCATCGCTCGCGGTAAAATATGTACTACTTGTTCCATCGGTTCCCATCCAGTCTGTCCATGAAGCTCCATCGGCAGATGTTCTAAGTTGGAATTTGATCACTTCGTCTGTCGACGTGGTCCCTGTCCACGACACTCCAGCCAGCACGTTGGCAGCATCATAGCTGTCATATGGGCTGGAGATTACTTCGCCAGATGTGTATGTATTGAAGTTCACCGTGATGTCATCGAGGGTTGGGGTTTTTGTGATGTCGCTCGTTGAGAGGTTTGCGCGGTATTGGATGTATCTATGAGTGCCGAGGGCTGAGATATCTCCACCACTAGCGACACCCGTGGTCCAGCTCGTCCAACTCCCGTCACCGGTGTCTGTGCTATCTCCGGCGCGGACGTCGAGGGTGACTGTTTGGGAGTTTAGTGTGGTGGTGTAGTCCATCGTTGTGTACCCTGCGTGGGATCCGTTGTCGATGACTGCTGAGGTGTAGGTACCGGGGGTGTCATAGGTGAGGGTGGCGGAGACGTATTTGTACATTTTACCCGTAGAATATGCGGCATAATATATTGCATGATTTTCTGGATCTTGCTCTATATGATAGGGATAGATATTAGGCATATCCACCAACTGTGTCCAGGTAGATGATGCAACATCAAATATATGAAAATTGGTATAACTTCCTCCCTTGATTGCATATATATAGTTGTTATCTTCATCCGAAGCAAAAAGGATAGGTGAATAAGAAGTTGTCCCCGCAGGATGACCTGACAATTGAGCCCATTGATTCAAGCTGATATTGTATTGATACAAGGTATTGTAATTGTAGTAATAAAAATTTTCAAAATTCTTATCATGTATAAGACCAACAGCACCACTTAAACTGGGGAGGGTGCTCGTAATAGTAGTCCATGTTGCACCATCATATGTATGAATGCCACCAGAAAAAAGATAAAATTCTGTTCCATCACTATTCCTTCCTCCCCTACTAAAGGAACCTCCTGGCGCACCAGAAAATGTCCAAAGATCTGTTTCAATATCATATTGAATTTTGGCTCCATTATTTGAATAATAGGCAAATATTGTTCCTGCCCCAACTTCAGGAGAAATATACATCGCCCAACCTGCGTGTGCACCATATATTGAATTATGCAATGTACCCCATGTATCAGTAGCGAGATCATAAGAATAAAAAGCATAACTTGTACCAGGGTCATTTTGAGCTAAAAAATAAACTTTACCATTAACAGTATCTTTTGTTCCAGGCATATAAAAACTATCCCCACTATTTAATGTTTGACTGGACATGGTATCCCAAGAGTTACCAGAAACATCATATCTGTACACGCTTCCAGTGTCTCCAATATAGAACATATAATTTCCGTATTTCACACCTACATATTGATTTGATCCCAAATCAACAGGTGGATCAGTGATAACCGTAGATGTAGAAGATCCACCATCAGGCTGAATCCAATCATAAATTTCATCCGCCGTACTCGTAAGCACTACACTCGCGCTATCTCCACTCCCACTCACTTCCACACTACTCGTCGTAGCTCCACCAAAATCCGTGTCACTTGTTTTTGTAAATGAATCTGTAACAGCACTCAGTCGTACATCTGATCCAGCAGAAATAGTACTCGACGCACTATAATAATACGTCCATCCCGTAGCGTCACCAGGGTGAAGACCGGTCGCTGTCGTAGACGCACTCCCACTCCAGGAGGACTGGGTGAAGGTGTAGGTCGCGGCATATGCAGGAGCTGCATGTTTGTAAAATACGGTAACACCAAACTGGACAATGAAAAAAAGAAACACCAGTTGCGACAGCATGGCGATACGAAGGGGACGGAATTCTTTATTGATGGTTATTGTTTTGAGATTGGTCCAGACGTTTACGTCTCCTTTCATGTATGATGGAACGAGTAATCTGAAAAACCAAATGGGAAACAAAAAAAAGTTCTTTACATAGTGTAAGATGATCTGATTCCTCATGTAGGCTAGTCGCTTTTTATCCTTATATGCTGGACTACTTTCTTTCAGACTCTTGTATGAATTGAACATGCCATGCCACAGCCAGTAGTTGTCATTTTTAAACCGAAGCACGGACGAGTGGTCCGGTTGTGATTGTTGAGTTTTTTCTCTGTCGGTATTGGTCTGTGTGCGATGAAACATACCCACTCGAGCAAGTCAGATATTATGTCGATAGTATAGCACATATGCACGAATCACGTAACACATAACACGGAACACGGTGGATGGAAAAAAGGGAGGAACAAAAAAACAGTTGGGTCATGAGGAGTGACGAACGCAAGTTCGTTTCGCAGCAAGGGTATTGCCGATACATGACGAACTTGCGTTCGTCACTCCTTTCTTACTATCTGCCACGATAACGAATTTCGTTCCTTCCCGCAGGAGACGGGATCCCGACGCTGCGGGACAATTCGTCACTCCACTTTTTACTATCTGCAACGATAACGAACTTGCGCCCGCCCGCAACGCCTGAGCAGACTTGCGATGGTGGGCAGGTTCTACCTCCAGTATTAGCACAATCAGTTTCATATTTTTCACCGTCTGATGCCTCCATTTTGAACCGTCGACAAATTGTCGACGGTTCAAAATTATCTTTTTTCTTCACTTTGCCGACTCCATAGTGGCACAAAAGACTATGACACTAACAGAGAAACACACAGTGAACACTTGACAAAGATAACACATGTATGTATAGTGTAATTACATTGTAATACATATTATATGAAAAAAGAAGTTGTACAAATACGAGTTGATTCTCAGGTAAAGAAAAAAGCAAACAAGATATTCTCTGCTGTGGGTGTTGATTTTAGTACAGGTGTGAGGATGTATCTCAATCAAGTGATTTTGAGACAAGGTATACCATTTTCAGTACTTACGGAAAATGGTTTTTCAGAAGAAAAAGAAACAGAGCTGTTGCGTGAACTTGCAGAGACAAAAAAGATGTATGAGCGAGGTGAATTGACCGCACATACTACGGTGGCATCATTGAAAAAAGATTTACTTTCATAAAAGAAGTATATGGAGGGGACAAACGCCTATAGTGTTATATACACAAAGAAATTCAAAAAACAGTACAAAAAAATTCATGGAAAGAATACACGGTTGGAAACTGAACTGTTGCATGTCATAGCAATGCTGCAAACCGATACGCCGCTATTAGCAAAACATGAAAATCACAGGTTAAAAGGAAAAGTAAAACACTTGTCTGAATGCCATATTTTGCCTGATTGGCTCTTGATATATGAAAAAGATACAGATGCGCGTATATTGGTGTTAGTAGAAATGGGAACGCATACCAATTTGTTTGGATAAAACAAAGACGTGATACCAGGGGTTTTATTCCCCAGTACGCTATTGAAAAAAACAAATACGTTGCTCTATTTATTATAGAGAGGAGTGACGAATTTCCATCCGCCCCCCTCCTCTTGTTCAAAAAAACCAGCGATATGCCGGTTTCTTGTTTTTTTGCTTTTTAGTTTTCTAGATGTATTGTTGTATTACTTTTCACTATCAAGCTCAAGCTTCCGTTCTTTCGTCTCTATCTCATACGCCTCTAGGATATCTCCCTTTTCTATCTTTACTTTACCTTCGTAGCGGATACCACACTCGGTACCTTGGGCTACTTCTTTTACCGGAGAATGTCCCGCTTGGAGTTCAGAGATAACACCTTTGCCCAGTTCTTCTCCATCACGCATGACACGAACTTTGGCAGATTTTTTTACTTTTCCTGTTTCTACTCGCCCACCGACGGTCATTGCTTTTTTGTCTGTGCGGAAGACAGCCAGGACTTTCAAGTTTCCAATCTCGTGCACAATACTTTCACTTTCGAGGAGCTGTTCGAGCTCGTCTCTGATCCAGTCGATGAGATCATAAATAATAGAATATTGTTTGAATGCAATGTTTTTTTCTCGCATGCTTACCTCTGCTGTACTCGTTGGCTTGACATTGAATCCAATCACCGTTGCACCAGAACCTTCGGCAGTCGCAACATCATTTTCTGCAATATTTCCAAGTCCCTTCCCTACAATACGTACAGCGACTTCATCATGCTTGAATCGATCGAGTGAACCAATAATCGCTTCGAGACTCCCAAGAACATCGGCTTTGATGACGAGATTGAGGGTTCGTTTTTTGCCATCATCATCTTCGGTATCTGTCCAGAGGACGGTACTTCGTTCTGCACCGGTTTGTTGTGTTTTCTTTTCTTTGACATCGATATGTGTCGCTCCCACAGATTTTGTCAGATCGAGAATATCTCCAATCGTAGGCGCCACTTTGAATCCAATAATTTGTGCAGGAACCGAAGGACCTGCGGTTCCGATTTCTTCGCCGGTATCTTTTCGCATGGCACGCACTCGTCCATAAATTTCTCCACCGATGACAAGATTTTCTCCTTTTTTCAAGGTACCTGATTGAACCAGAATAGTAGCAACCGGCCCCATCCCCTTATCAACATGGGATTCGATAATGGTCCCGACGGCGGGCATGTGTGGATCAGCGGTGATAATATCTTCATTCATGTCAGCCACCAGCAAGAGCGTGTCGAGCAGTTTGTCTATATGAAGATTATTTTTTGCAGAAATTTGTACCATCGGCACGTCGCCACCCCATTCTTCCGGTTGGACTCCCTTGCCAGAAAGTTCTGTCATGGTACGTTTTGGATCAGCACCGTCTTTGTCCATTTTATTGATCGCAACCACATACGGAATTTTTGCCGCCTTCAAAATTTGGATAACTTCTTCTGTCTGAGGCTTTACCCCATCGTCTGCTGCAACGACAAGAATCGCAAGATCTGCAACCTTTGCACCACGACTACGCATCACAGTAAAGGCCTCGTGTCCAGGCGTATCGATAAAGGTGATCGCACGTTCTTCTTCTGTTTTTGGATCTTTCCAAATCGTTTGGTATGCACCAATATGCTGAGTAATTCCCCCTTTTTCATCACTTGCAATATGCGCCTTTCGAATCGTATCGAGCAGTGTTGTCTTTCCGTGATCAACGTGTCCCATCACGACCACCACTGGCGCGCGACGTTCCATTTGTGACGCTGCCTTCAATGCTTCTTCGAGCACTTGTGCTTGTTCTTCATGTTTTTCTTCATGCACTTTTTCGTGCGAGTCTTCTTTTTGTGTAAAAAATCCAAGCTCTTCTGCCATAATAGCAGCCGTCTCGTAGTCTATATCTTGATTTTGATTTGCAAGAATCCCATTTTTCATGAGTTCTTTAATGACTTCTGTCACAGACAAATTCAATCGCTCTGCAAAATCTTTTACCATGAGCCGATCTGGCAGTGTGACGGTTTCTCCAGATTCTTTTCGCAACTCACGTTCCTTCTGTTTTTTTTCTTCTTGTTCAAGTTGTTTTTTCTTATCAAGATCTCGTTTGATAAATTTCCATTTTCGCATGACCAATTCTGCGGTACGATCATCAATCTTGATAGCCTTTTGTCCAATATCAAAACCATACCCCGGGAGAATATCAAGAAGTTCTTTGGTATTGGTTCGAAGCCGTCGGGCTAACTCTGTTACATTCATAATAAATTCTGATATTCAGATAATTCAGATTTTTCGAATAGTATAATATCCGTATATCAGCATTATCGGTTATCCGTAAGTAATTCAATGTGAGCAGTATAACCAACTAATATAGAAAAGTCAATATCTTAGCGAAAAAAAATTTGCCTATATTGACAAACAGCATTTTTTCGCCTATCCTTCTCAGCCGTACACAAGAGGGGCTCTGTACATATGTGTAGTGCTTCTTTTTTTTGGAAGGAGTACTGCCGTTCATTACAATACAGGCAAAAACTTTTTTGACAAAAACTTTCGGGTAGCACGAAATATGGCTCTATAGAGATATATTTTGTGCTACTCGAAAGGGTGACATACGATTACAGGAAAGTCCTGTGGTAGTATGTTGTTCTGGCAACTGGAGCATTAGTCACATGCAAAAGAAGGTCTCGGACTTTCTCTTCAAGAGCTCAGGATTCCTGATCCTGGGAACTCTACTCGCCCTCGTCTGGGCAAACCTCGCACACGAGAGCTACGAGGGCGTACACCACGTCCTCCACTTCGTCGTGAACGACATCGGCATGGCCTTCTTCTTCCTTCTCGTCGGCAAGGAGGTCTACGAGTCGATCTTCCTGAAAAATGGGGCTCTCAAAGGACGCGAGCGAGCGTCGCTCCCCATCGTGGCAGTTATAGGAGGCATGGCAGTTCCGGCGGGGATCTACATCCTCGCAGCAGTCCTCTTTGACAAATCTGATCTCGTCGGAGGATGGGCCATTCCTTGCGCCACCGACATCGCCTTCTCGCTGATGGTGCTGAAATTCATCTACCCCGAAGGTAAAGCGCACCCTGCCGTCATCTTCCTTATGGCTGTTGCCATCCTGGATGACTTCGGCGGTCTCGCGCTCATCGCCCTTTTCTATAGCCCAACACCTCCGAACTTTCTCATCGTTGGAGGTCTGGTGGGCGCAGGACTCTTGCTTGGGTACATCCTTCGTACAAAGTTCCATGTCCGCTCATTCTGGGCATACCTGATCCTCACAGGCGTTCCATCATGGCTCGGCTTCTACTTCGGAGGGCTTCATGCTGCGCTGGGGCTCCTTCCGGTTATCTTCGTCATGCCACACGCGGAGAGCGACCTAGGTATCTTCGCGAAGGAAGAGCTGAACCGTCACGACACGCTAAACGAGATGGAGCACTTCTTCAAGGCTCCAGTCGAAGTCGTCCTCTTCTTCTTCGGTCTCGTCAACGCCGGCGTCGTCATGTCGTCGTTCGGAATTCCGACCGCGATGGTCGGTGGCGCGCTCATCATCGGCAAGCTGGTTGGGATCGGCTTGTTTACCGTTCTCGGTGTCAAAGTCCTCAACATGCGACTGCCGGAACGCGTTACGCTTGGTCGTGATCTACCGGTTCTGGCGATGGCTGCCGCTATCGGTTTCACCGTCGCGCTGTTCGTCGCAATCGCCACAGGAATCAAGGGAGAAGATCTGGACGCGCTAAAGATGGGAGCGTTGCTCTCCTTCGGAGCGTTCCCCTTGACCTACATCATGGCGAAGATCTTCAAGGTCGGCAAGTTCAGCATCAAGCACGCCGACATCACCGACGAACGCACATTGGCATGCGGCAAGGACCCGGTCGACGCCGAAGCCTGACACTAGCCCTCACCATCAACAGACTCGGAGGGACAGACATGTCCGCACAATACTTCAAAAAAGCGTCTTGCCTGTTCCTCCTTTTGTTCTTGAATCGCTCGAGAGTAAAAGGAAGAAATAATACATTATTCACACACATAGACTAGCTTCTTTTTTTATGTTGTGTATACTAACAATATCAACCCATTGTAATAGGAGGACGCAATGGCCAGACCTCCGCCCTCCCGACCATGGGAAGGCAAAACCTCGGAGGACACGCAGGTGTTCTTTCAACCCGACAGCCCTTTTCACGGGATCAGAGAATTGGAAAATTGGCGATTCGATGAGAACGAGCATGGGCAACTGTGCGTGTTCCACGACACCAAACCAAATCATGATCTCGGACTTTGGAAATGGATTCGTGTAGAAGATGACAGACTTCGCTTTTACCGTCGTGAATAAGATGCGAACCAGCTCCATCTGAGTCGACCGACACATCTCGCGTGTGTTGGTCGACTCCCCTCTCAAACAAAAAACGATCCCGATAGAAACGGGATCGTTTTTTGTTTTTTTGTAGAATACTACTTTGCGTATTTTTCTTTATACATCTCGCTTGATCTCGTTACAGCAGCAGCAGCCTGATCCAATCCTTCAAAGCCATTGATCAAGACTTCTTTATTCTGCAACGTTTTATAGTTTTCGTAAAAGTGCTTCATGGTCTTCAGCGTATGCTTGTTCACATCATCGATTGTCCTGACTTCTGCCCATCGTGGATCGTCTACTGGGACAGCAATAATCTTATCATCACTCTCTCCACTATCAATCATCTTCATAAGGCCTACCGGACGAACACGTACGAGAATGCCAGGATGCAGTGGTTCTGTTGTCATAACAATCACATCGAGTGCATCTCCATCATCCCACAGTGTTTGCGGTGCAAAACCATAGTCAAATGGAAATGGCTGTGCCGTATGTGACACACGGTCAAGGGCTATGAGACCTGTTTCTTTATCAATTTCGTATTTATTGAGTGATCCACGTGGAATCTCAATAATAACATTCATTTCTTCTGGGATCTTTTCTCCAAGTGGAACGTCATGCCAAAGGTTCATAATGTCGTTGATTAGGTAATTAGGAAATTTGTTTATTAGTGTTTATTCTAGATGTAATGGTATAGAAAAAACATACTTTTGGCAAGCCCTGGGCTATGAAGAGCGAATGTACCCGTTCTGCCTATTCTGCTTATTGCTTACTCTGCTTACGAGCTAATACAACATATCCCTGTGACTCAACAAATCGCCCAAGTGTTAGCAACTCTAGAAGTGAATACAATTCTGCCGCTGCTGTAGAAAATGGATACGTTTTTTTCTTTAAGAAATACAGCCACTTGTTCAGCGTGCGGAGGATGAAAAACTTTTTTGATGATTGCAATGCCACATACATTTCATCTGGATGAAGAAGAAACTTGAACCAGACCGTACTGAGCATTGTAGAAATATCAAATCCTGCGTCATCAATTTTTTCTTTCAATGCATCTTTGCTATAGAGTGATATATGAAATTCGGCATGCGGATCGGTATTCATTCCCCTTTTCATAAGATACTTTCGAATCCAGGCATGCTTCCCAAGTTTTGATTCTGAAAACATGGCAAGCAAGCCGCCAGAAACAAGCACACGATGCAACTCATGCAGCCACGCATCCACATCTGGTACATGACCAAGCACGTCTGAGGTATAGACGGCATCAAATGTATTGTCAATAAATGGGAGCACTGTTTCATAGTCTACAATCTCCGCATGCACACCGTACTTTTTTACATTCTCTCGTGCGAGATCATTTTGCAATCTCATGACGTCAGCACCAACGACTTCCACATGCCGACCAAACAATTTTTTCAAATCTATAACCGCAGCCCCTGTCCCAGAACCGACGTCAAGAATGCGGTACGGATCACGAAGATCGCCGATATTTTTTTTCTGTATATCTTTTGCAATCGCTCGATACAACACAAACTT
>Ga0210005_1002041_pt1 | contig 12157 bp, 10 predicted proteins | sample CryGey02umfilter_3_FD_183961 | JGI IMG/M metagenome (GOLD analysis project Ga0210005, IMG submission 183961) | Groundwater microbial communities from aquifer in Utah, USA - Crystal Geyser 4/9/14 0.2 um filter (SPAdes) (version 3) | ecosystem: Environmental > Aquatic > Deep subsurface >... | reverse complement strand
TATCTGCAACCATAATGAGTCTATCCGAACACTGAAAGGGGAGATAATAGCATTGAGCAGACATTCCCTTAAACCTTGCAACGGCAACACTTTCTATTCTGTATACGCCCCGCCCAATTTGTTTTGGGTCTCTTGATCTTTCCCTAAGATTGTCAAGTACGGCTCCTGCCGCACCCCTTGTCTCCATAAATCTATTGAAATGATCTCCACCAAATTTAAGCTCATTTCTATTTACTTCAAGAGCTGTTGAGAAAGGTCCAGAAGCATTATATTCAATTTTCATTAGTCAAATTAAAATCCCATCTTTCATAAGTCAGCTGACGAAATGAGATGGATTCACTCATATAATATTTATCTTGTAATATTATACTATAATTTATCCCATGAATATCTGCAGTATAGGGGATAACAATTATTTCTTTAGAAAGACGATTGACGTCAAATGTTTTAAGTGAATGAACCTCTTTATTTGGTGCATAATATTTGAGAGGATCTGATGAAGAGAGAATCATATATATCGGTGCCTGCTCTTTTTCAATCTGTACGGCGAGCGATTTCCAATCTTCACGATGAAAAGAAGGATTTAATACATAAACAAGGGACCATGTACAAAAGCCTAAAAATATGACAACTGAGAGAACTATTGGGGTAATGAGCAAAGATATCTTTTTTCGAACAATGTCGTGGGCACCTCTGAATGTTGACGTGTCAAAAAATGGTATCGAGCTCAAACTATAAGAGAGAAGTAAACTCATAAAAATAATCAGATATTGGAATCGAAAATATTGGAGCATTGGCGAAAAAAATGAGAAAATCAATCCAATGATAAGAGGGGTGACAAAAAAATAGACCAGCCGAAATCGTTGGTCATTTATAATTTGTAAACGTTCTTTGACCATCTGCACAAAAAATCCAATGAATGTAACTCCACATACCATCATCATCCACCCTCCAGCCAACGCATAATATATAATTTTTGGCTCAAAACTGATTCTGCCGCTGGTAAATTTGATGGGAATCAGGACGATATTTTTTAATGAAACATTTCCCAAAACTGATGACCAGTTTGTCACCTGCGTCAAAGCAACACGAGAGTTTTGAAGTTGTTCATAAAGTAGGGGAGAGATCAATATAAGGGGAAGAATAAATACAAATATTGAGTAAATTGCGAGCTTGAATTTTTTTTGAGTGAATAAATAGAGCCAAATAGATCCAATATAATAAGCCGATGCATAGAAGGTATAAAAACTGACAACTAAGAAAAGGTTCATGAGCCAAAAATCTTTTGTGTTCACATTCTTTTCTTTTGTATGAATTATTCTAAGAAAATAATAAAAAGAGGCAGCAACAGTGAATGTAACCATTGAGTACATCCTCGCTTCTTGGGAATAATAAACAATCAAAGGATTGAAAAGAAAAAATGCCGTGGCCCAAAAACCAATTGTTTTATCTTTCATGAACAAACCAACCTTATATATCATCCATCCCGTTGCCAAAGAAAATAATATCGATGGCATTCTGAGTGCCATTTCAGAGTAGCCAAATATTTCGGCCCAGAGTTTTATGACAAGATAATAAAGAGGGGGATGAAAATCTGCAGGGGAGAATTGAGTAATAATATCAATATACGAATATGTTTTGACCGCCATTGCAGTTGTCGCCTCATCAAGCCAGAGAGATTGATTAAGAGAAATTAACCGCACGACAAAAGCCATTAAAAAAAGAATGAAAGTTCGATACTTTCTGACAAAACTCATATCTCCATTATACGACTGATATCAACGGGTACTATTGAAATAATTTTAAAATGTATCATATAGTATTTTAATGCATCAAAGAGTATAATAATCCTTACCATCTATGTATGAACGCTCATCCCGATACATCAAAGAGCAACGGTCGCGTATTTTTTTCTCAGCAATCATACCTGCTCTGCTGTTTCTTGCTTCCTGTGGTGGAACAGTTATCCAGAATTCAGGCTCAATAATTACTATTCAATATCCGACCGCAACTCCTACGGCGTGCATTGGTCAAATACCTGAAACGATAACAAAAAAAGGGGATACGTTTGAAGTCATAACTTTGGATGGAGCTGTAGTAAAAACCAAATATCCTGATATGGAATTAGAAAAAATTCACGAATGCAAATTATCAGTTGTCCCTGCAGAAACTACTGATAGCCAACCGTGGTCTCCTGATGTATCTTACCCATTCAGTGTGACCGTCACATCACCATAGTCAGAATGGTTTATTTGAGAGATGCATCTATCTGATCAAAAATACAATAAATTATTGTATTGAGTTGATTTTTTACTCAATATTGTGTTTAATGTCTTCAGATGGCAAAGCTACATTTTAAATACGGCGCAATGAACAGTGGTAAGAGTGACACTCTGATCAAGACCGCATATAACTACAAAGAGCGGAACTTGAACGTTTTAGTAATAAAACCAAAAACCGATACGAAAAGTGAGCGCACGGTAGTGGCACGTGGTGGCCATACCTGTGCCGTAGATATTCTGGCAGGTGTCGACACCGACCTTTCAACTGAAATACGAACCTATAAAAATATTTCTTGTATATTGGTTGATGAGGCACAGTTTCTCACGGAAAAGCAGATAAGTGAGCTGTATCAGATTGCAAAAATTGATAATATTTCTGTCATCTGTTTTGGGTTACGTGCTGATTTTCAAGCAAGCATGTTCCCGGGAAGCATGCGCTTATTTGAAATTGCAGACAACCTTGAGAAACTTCCCACTATGTGTTTTTGCGGAGCGCAAGCAGAGTTTAATACCAGAAAAATTAATGGAAGATATACGTTCAAGGGCAAACAAGTTGCAATTGATGGTGACAAGGTCACCTATGACTCTCTGTGTGGTAATTGCTATATTCGCGAAGGTGGAGTGATATAGCAAATGGAGCGGAGTACGGGACTTGAACCCGTGACCTTCTCTTTGGAAAAGAGACGTTCTACCAACTGAACTAACTCCGCTTGAAGCATTATTATACCAAATTCCTCTTATTTCTCCCATCCTTCGGGGTGTTTTTTGTACCAGTCAACCAACGTTTGAACGGAATCTTTCATTGAATGAGTTGGCTTCCATTTTAGAATGCTTTGAGCTTTTTCAATTGATGCAATCATTTTTGCATATTCTCCCGCACGGACCTGACCTTGAGCGACAGGAATATCTTTCCCCGTTATATCTTTCACTTTCTGAACTATTTCCATAACTGAATTTCCATCACCGGTTCCAAGATTTATTGTTTCGGATTTTCCACCACTCATGAGGTATTCAAGTGCCAGGATATGTGCAACATTTAGATCTACCACATTGACATAGTCTCTGATTGGCGTGCCATCAGGAGTATCAAACTTCCCACAGGTAAGATTGAATGCTTCGACACCAAGAGCTCCGCGAACTGCATTTTGCATGAGGTGAGGCGAAGGCTTTTTACTATCTCCAATCGTACCATCATCAGTAGCTCCACATACATTGAAGTATCGAAGGATGACGTAATTTAGTCCTTTCAGTTTTCCATACCACCGAATGATATTCTCAGACATGAGTTTTGAAGCGCCATAGGGGTTTGCAGGACGCGTCGGATGTTTTTCATCAATGGGTACATACTCCGCTTCGCCATAAACCGCACAGGTAGAGGAGAAAACAATATTCTTGACATTATGATCAAGCATTGTGTGCAAAAGTCTTTGCGTTCCACAGGTATTATTGGAAAAATATTTTTCCGGTTTTTCCATAGATTCGTTCACGCTACAACTTGCTGCATAGTGGAGGACCAAGTCAATATTATTTTCTTTAAAGACATGGGAGAAAAATCCTTTGAGATCAACTTCATATATTTTAAGTAATTCACCATATGTTTCTTTGAGCTTATCAAGTGGTGTTTTATAGCCAGTAGAGAAGTTGTCCACTGCAACGACTGCGTATCCTTTTTCCAAAAGCAAAGAAGTTGCAACAGATCCAATATATCCACCGGCTCCTGTTATCAATATATTTTTCATATGACCTCATTTTATCAAAGAAAGTCGCAAAAATCTGTAACTTTGATATAATATCCTATAATATAGAAAGGTTTAACAAAACCACTTACTGATTTAGAAGTAACAAATTCTAAACTCATATTATTTCTTTACTATGTCTCATAAAGAATGTCTGTCACCGCTAAATCCGCCTGAAATATCTACTATCTATCATCTTACGATGGACCAGGAGGAGCGATCACAATTCATGAAAAATGTTTTAAGAGGAAATGATCTGATTCATCGTGCCCAATTTTCTCCGATAATAAGTGCAAAGTATATAAGCCCTGCCGGAATTCTGAGAATAGTTCATGATCCTTTTCCCCTCGATGATCCATTTTGTTCCACATTCTTCCACATAATGAACGAACAAATAGGTACCTCAATAATTTCAATTGTAGATTGGTTCTTATTGCAAGACGCAGATGGAAAAACTGAAATTCAAATTAGACAACTGCAGGAGCAAGATAGAGATATAGATTCTGTTATCAGAAGAGGCGTTCATGTAAAATCATCTCGCCATTCTCATTTCACTCTTGGAATACTTTTGTCCGACCTTAAACGAAGAGAGGTCATAACTGATGAAAGTAATGTGACGATTTCTTACCTTGAAGCGGTCCCTTATACAGATCCTACTATTAAATTTTTTGCCCACAATGATAGACCGTCAAACCATCAAATGATGTATGATCAACATTTCAAAAGACAAGAACTCGATTATCCAGAGACAGGTTTACACAGAGCTCCTTATTCAAATTTCAGTACAAATGATCCTGAAGACTTAAGAAGGTACGAGCTATTAAATCCAAGTCAAAAAGCAGAAATCGCATTGAGAGAAAGAGCTGTATTAATACCACGATATAGGCAAAGATTTGGTAAATACCCATATTACGTCCCCGAACCCAGCCCACCAATGGGAACAATATGGAAGCATTATTTACAAGAAGGTATGATAAATTTCACAAATCGCGGGACTTCTTTTCCAGCCCAATTAATGACTTCTGCGATAAAAGAGCTGGAATTTGATAGTGAAAATTTGCGCCACAACTAAAATTAAAGCCCGAACTTTATCCTCTCCCGCCAATTTTTGTATGTACTCGTTGGAAATGTGGATGTCTCTCGCTCACATAAACACCGATAAATATGAGGACACTGCCAATAATAAAGTATATGTCTGGAAATTCTGCAAGAAGGGGTATTGCGACCAATACGGCAACAACTGGTTTCATATATTCGAATATACCAATCTCCTGAGCAGATATTCGCTTTAATGCATAATTTAAAAGGAAATAGGCAAGAGCTGAAGAAAAGAAAATACCATAAATAATTCCGACCCATCCCTGACTATTTAAAGAAGAAAATGACCATATCTGAAGTTCGCGAACCATCATGGGGATAAACGCCACCGACCCAACAAAAAACTGAATTGACATTATGACAGAGGAATCTACTGATTTGATTATCTTTTTATTAATGACTGAATAAAAGACGCCTCCCAGCATCGCAATAACAAACAAGAAATTTCCAAGAATTATGGACCCCGCACTTATTCCATTTTCTCCATTTAATCCATCTCGAAATAGAGGAGCAAGAAAAATTACCAACACGCCAACCAACGCAAATATCATTCCCCGGAGTACTTGAGCATGTGGCTTCTCATGAAGGACAATAATAGACAGTGCGTATAAAACAAGTGGTCCTGCAGCACTAATCATATGGACATTGATGCTCGGCGCAAGCTCCAGTCCGACAAAAAAAGCCGAAACATTGATCACGACTCCAACCAAACTCCCCAACAAAATATATACGAGTTGAGTTGTCGTGAGCCGTTTCCAGCGCATATAAGCAAACGGCATGAAAATGAATGAGGCGGTAAAGAATCGGACAAATGCGAGAGTAAACGGCGGAACTCCTTGCAGCGAAAACTTAAAAATTGGTGGAGCGGCACCCCAAATGATCTCAGCGATAATAATTGCAAGTATTCCCGACATCCCTTAACTATACAATAATTCAAGCTGAACTTTCTAATCTGTTATGCATTCTTTTTATGCAAATATACAATGAGTTCGCCAATGATCCCCGTCATAATGATTTGAATTCCTAAAATAACCAGAAATATCGCATACAGAAGTGCTGGCCTTCGATAAAGAAGCACTCCCATAACTATTCGCTCGTAGGTGACCCACGCCAAGGCAAGTCCACCAATGCCAAACAAAATCGCTCCAATTCCACCAAAAAAATGAAGCGGTTTTTCTGCAAATTTGTACAAAAAGTATGCTGAAAGCATGTCGATTAATCCGACAAATAGTTTGCTGATGCCATATTTTGACTTACCATAAATGCGTGGTTTATTGTGCACATTTACCTCTCCAACACGATACCCTTCATAAAATGCTGCCAAAGGAAGGAATCGAAAATTGTTTCCATACAAAACAACATCACTTAGTATTTTTTTTCGAAACATTTTAAACCCACAGTTTATGTCGGTAAACGGCGAATTCAGATAATTCCGCAAAAACCATCGCGCAATCGTTGAATATATTTTGATAATACCATTATCTTTTCTCGTGAATCGATGTCCATTTACAAAGTCGTATCCTGATTCAAGTTTTTCAATAAACAATGGAATATCTTCTGGATCATCTTGAAGGTCTGCATCCATGAATAAAATAGCGTCTCCCACGGCACGTTCGAGACCCTCGCTCAATGCTTTTCCTTTTCCCATTTGTCTATTGAGTTTGATCAACATCACTGTTTTCTTTTCGGTAAGTTGCGGAAGGAGTGATTCATATCCATCGTAGGATCCATCATCAACAAGAAGAATCTCATAATCATAAGAGCCTCTTGAAACTACTTTTTCCAAACCATCAACCAAGGCCAGTAAATTTTCTTTCTCGTTATGAAACGGTATGACAACCGATATTTTTTGTATTGATTTCACAAAAATGTTTAAAATAATAATCGCTTGAACACCTCTATGCCATGAACATCATATATCTTGACAAATCTGAAGTCACGAAGAATGTGTTGGTATTCATCATATTTGAGCTCTGTCTGAAAACCACGATTGATCTCGAACCGATCAATCACCACATAATCAGCTTTATTATAGCCTTCTGCAAAATTATAAAAATATCTCCGTGAGGCAAAATGTGGTGCAAGATGGCCAGTTGCAGAAACCTTCACCGAGTCATCTTTCAGAAACAATTTCCACAGTTGCACATCTGCATACTTTTCTGGATATGCTTGCCAGGGAAATATATCACGATGATGCCCCCAGGGAAGAGGACTCATGTAAAGAGATGATGCGGCAATTGCTGTAGCAAGAAAAACAATCAAAGACCTTTCAGGATTCTGCGTGATCAAAGAAGTATATTTCATTTTTTTCTTTGATAATCCAAAACGATTAGTCATCAACTTTATAAAAGTTCGGCTCTTTTCAAACTTTGATGTCAAAAGGAAGTGCACACCATAAATAGCTGAAATGAATACAAATGGGGTTATCACCGAATCATAGTGAAAGTAAATATTGCGCATATTACTATTTATAGATAGCAGATTCATTGCAATTTCCGGAGTTGCGATCAATAATGGGAGCGGAGCAAAAAGCGAAACTAACCCGACTGGAATTAATAAAAGCGAGATGTACCGCGCTGATTCAAGTCGAAATACTATTGGAACTATTTTCCAGGGAGTATCTTTGAGATACGTGAAATATTTTGATCCAAAGTGTTCACCGCCGCGGAAATAGGGAATGATCACATTCAATGAGAATAATACCCAAAATATCCCTGAAATGATCAAAATGATGCCAAATCGATGTTCCTTTTTATACAAAAAGGCAATACCGTTTTGAAAGGCAGATCGATGAAAAATATACTTTTTAATGAGTCTGGTGAGTGGAAAAGAGTAATGAGATGCGTGGAAGAACGTGTATGCACCAAAAAATGCAACCGTAAGTCCAACTTGCTCCTTTGTGAGCATGCTTATGACCGCAAAAACAAGCGATACTATCGGCTGTTTTTTTAGCCAAAAATAATACATTGCAAGCAAGAATGTCGTGGCTAACGTTACCGCATGAAAATCAAAGTTATTTGCCTTCTCAAGTGGGGGATAGAGTAGGTAGCCATACGCCAGCAATAAAGCAAGCACATGAGCATACTTAATTTCTCTAAAAACCAGTTGAGCGATCAGAAATACAAAATATGCGCCGAGCCCTACTACGATCGATTGAATCACCAACAATGTCGCTGGGCCATCGTGAATAAAATAAAATGGCGCAAGAAATACTAAGAAGATATCATTGTGTACTGCCATTCGCTTCACTTGCTCAGTTCCTGACTGAGGATCAGTGTGCTCCAAAATGCGCGACAGATCTCCTGTTTTAATACCTTGATAGCTATTGTATACCGTCTGATGCATGATCCCCAGATCAAAGTAATGAGCGTAGAATTTTTCATATCGCAATATACTAAACAGTGAAAAATACAGTATGTACGCCATGACCCCAACCGTAAGAAAAAGAAATGGAAGATTGTTCCGAAGGTACGATACCATATATGTATTATACATATAACCATTCTCAACTCAATCTACTTATTTCCACTATGGAATTTTGCGTGGACTTCTTTGAGTCTCAAATCGGTCACATGAGTATATATTTGAGTTGTTGCAATATTTTTATGTCCAAGCATTTCCTGCACCGAACGAAGGTCTGCGCCATGGGACAGAAGATCTGTTGCATATGAGTGGCGAAGGATATGCGGACCAATACGGAATAAAATATTCGCTTTTTTACGATACTTATCAATCATACGTTCAATTGATCGCACCGAAAGTCGTTTCTTTTCATCGGTCAAATCATCGGTTTCTTTGGGTCCAGAATATCGTATAAAAAGCGGAGCAAATGGATCTTTACGTTTATCAAGATACCGTTTTAATGCATTGGTAGCATTGGTCGAAAGGAAAACTACTCGAGCTTTGCCCCCTTTTCCAATTACTCCAAACTCTCCCGCCTTTAAATTTACCTTGTCCTTATTCAAGGCAGCAAGTTCGGAAACACGAAGTCCGGTGGAAAAGAGGACATCAAGAATTGCCGCATCTCTGAGGCCCATTTCATCGACGGTATCAACTGCATCAAACAGTCGTTTCAACTCATCCTCAGATAGATACTTGATCGTTCGATCTTTTTGCTTCCCCAGCTCAATCATATCGGGAGATATCACCGTGTGCCCTTTTTTGGTCAAGTGACGAAGAAGACTTCGCAAAGCGACTAAAAAGTAATTTTGTGTTTGCCGTTTCAGTTGACCTTTGTGTGGGTTTAAATATTTTCTTGACAAATAGAGTCGAAATTCACGAATATCTTTTTCCTTCAAATCAATGACATCTACTTCTTTATTCTTTTTTACCTCGTATATCCAGTCCAGAAAGAAACGAAGGTAGTATGAATACATACGAACTGTTTTTTGAGATAGATTTTTCTCAAGTTCACAGTAATCCAAAAACTCTTGAATAGATTCAGAAATGGTCATATATTAATATATATTAAACGACGTTGAAGAAATTGTAAAGCATTACGTTACCAATATATAAATAATAAATATAGACTTAATTGCCAAAATATACGGCTGTAATTACTCCTTTAGATTGTTACAATGACCTTTTATTATCAATTTTTATATTCATGATTAAAAATGTCCGTTTTGCCTATCCCATAAGACGAAAAGAAATGGTCTCCATAATGGGAGAAAATCTTTCAAGTGTTTAGTCTGCTTAAAGTCTTTTCAAAACAAAAAGAGAAGACAAATTCTCGTAAACAAAACCTGGAAATTATTTGCCCATAAAAAACAGATTGCTGAGTATGTTTCTGAAAATACTGGAAATTCTACTCGTACGGTTTATCGAGTTTTGGACGAGAAACAACCTACTAAAATACCTGTCAATCAAAGTCCACGTCATATTATGGTTGTCATGGACTGTACTTACTTTAGACGGATTTGTTGTTATCTGGCTATTCGTGACTGGTACAAAAAACAAAATATCTACTTTAAAAGAATTGTTTATGAAACAATTGGCGATTACGTTTCAGCAATAGATTATTTAGAAACTCAAAAATATATTATTGATGGAATCGTTGTTGACGGCCATAAAGGAGTATTTGAGGCACTGTCTGATCGATTCCCAATCCAAATGTGCCAGTTCCATCAGAAACAAATTGTAAAGCGTTACATTACCAGTCATCCACAGACAATTGCCGGTATTGAGTTAAAAGCAATCGTTGCTGATTTAACAACATATGACCAACTATGGTTTGAAACTTTGCTTGATGTCTGGGAATTTAAATACGGTAACTTTATCAAGGAAAGAACAGTCAACCCAATAACCAAGAGATGGTTTTATACTCACAAAAGATTGAGGAGCGCTTACCGATCTTTAAGGAAAAACATTCCCTATCTTTTTACTTACCAGAAAATCAAAAACATGCCAAACACTACCAATTCCTTAGATGGTTTCTTTGCTCATTTGAAAAACGCCGTTTCTATACATCGAGGATTAAAGTTACACCGGAGAACCAAACTAATTGAAGATCTTATAGTCAGTTAACTAGCCGTATGAATTGGCAAATATGCTGATTTATGATATAAATATCTTATGCGACAAATAAGAACGTATCTCCTTCTATTTCTTGTGATTCTTGGAATATTACTAATCAATAAGGTAGGCGATGTAAATGCTGGAAATTGTTCTGATGATATACAATGCGGAAGTTGTCCCTCTGGTCAGCGTTGTCAATCAGAGTCAATATGTAAAGATGATAGCTGCGGCGGCTGTGCCGCAGGAAACATTACGCGCACAAAATGTGTGACTGACTCTTCTTCAGCGCCTTCGTTTGTTCAAATAGCAGGATATATTAAAGATGCAGGATCCAAACAAGGGATGGCAAATATTCGCGTTGGGGTAAAAGATGGCTCTGATAATTGGGGCTATGCCACAACAAACAGCTCGGGGTATTATGCGGTGAGCAATGTGGTTTCATCAGGCGAGTACTATGCGGTACGAATTCAATCGGCTGTTCCAGCAAATTACACCAGCCTACTCACGGTTGATTCTGATTTTGATATGACGAAGTCAGGAGCCATTGGATGGACATGGATGCATGGACTTAATAGAGATACAAACGTTGGCGAATGGTCGTATGAAGTACAAAAAGCAGGACTGTGGGATTGTTCGGGACCAGGTGGCTCGGGTGCAATTAGTCGGTGTAATTTTGTCTATGCTCCTGTGCCTCCAGCGGGAGTTTCCAACATTAAGGCAATCTGTAATAGTTCGGGAACCTCGGTTGACCTTTCGTGGAACTCCGTAAGTCGTGCAGATAATTATATTATAAGGCTCAATAAAGAACCATATGACGATTGGGGAAAAAATTGGAGTGAAGATATTTGGAAGCAGGTTACCACCAACACGTGGACTCAGGCGATAGCTCCAGATAAAAACTATGACTACAGCGTACAAAGTGCTTATGGTTCGGTACGGGGTCCGCAAATTTGGATTCAAGGAAATACCATTCGGTGTAGCGCTCCAACTCCTACGCCGACCCCTCAGCCACCCAGTGGATCTATCGGAAGAACGTCTGGATCAGATGCGAGTAAAGTTTATGGATTTTCTGCACGGTGGAATGATACGAGGCCGAGTCGGAAAGTAGCCCTTGCAAAGTGTACGGGGACAGGAGCGGGTTCAGAATGTAAAACAGTTCAGCAGGGTGGATTTGATTGTCCTACTGGTTGGACACCGACGGGTTTAACTGGTAGCACAAATGGAACGTGGTGTGCATTTAACGTCCCTGCAGCTAGTGTTAATTACGACTGGACATTTTATGGAAGTAATTCGAATATTGCTCCCGGACGATATGTGGCAGTGGTAAATCAGGAACTGAGTGATAGTCTGAAGTGTAGTGGTAATTCCACCTGTACAGTAAATGGTGGTCCAACAAATTGTGGGAGTTCCTGGCTTTCCTGTCATCCTTCTGCAGATTCTGTTGCGTTTACCGTTCCAGCTGCGCCAACCGCAACTCCAACTGCAACAAATACTCCTGTTCCTCCAACAGCAACATTTACCCCA
>Ga0210005_1002028_pt1 | contig 12201 bp, 9 predicted proteins | sample CryGey02umfilter_3_FD_183961 | JGI IMG/M metagenome (GOLD analysis project Ga0210005, IMG submission 183961) | Groundwater microbial communities from aquifer in Utah, USA - Crystal Geyser 4/9/14 0.2 um filter (SPAdes) (version 3) | ecosystem: Environmental > Aquatic > Deep subsurface >... | reverse complement strand
AAATATTCTCTTCCAATTCAATCATTGGGTATTTTTCCTCCAAATAATCTTCAGTTATTGTAGATGTTGTAAAACCCAAATAATGTTCCCATTTTTCACGAATTGTTAAAATTCCTATTCGCAAATCAGCTACTGGTTTGGTGAAAGTAAACGGCAAAAGCGAATTTCGAATGTAGCTATCAAATAAAATAAAGTTCATGTTGGTGCCCATTGATGTTTTACAAATTTACTTTATTTAACCAATAAAAAAAATCACTTACAACATTTTTACTCGGAAGATTTTTTTTTGAAAGTTTCTCATTATCAAGTTAATTAGATTTGTATTTTTGACTTATGAAAAAATTTCTTACAATTTTGATTTCAGTAGTGGTTATTGTTACTGTTATCTATTTTAGTTTTATCTATTTTGTAACTTTTAGCGAAGGAGTTCGCTCTGGCGAATTGATCAAAATCAGTAAAAAAGGCGTTCTCTTTAAAACTTGGGAAGGAGAAATCAGTCAGGGCATTTCTGGTGCTCAGATCTTCTCGTTTTCAGTTGAAGATAAGCACAAAGACGTCATTATTGATTTAGAAAAATACCAAGGTAGATATGTAAAACTCAATTATATTGAACGTTACAAAACACTATTTTGGTTGGGTGATTCCAAATATTTTGTTACGAAAGTAACTGAAGAACAGTCTCCTCATTTCAAGCTAAATTAAAAAATATGAGTAAATTTAAATACGTAAATGAATCACAAGTGAGTATAACTCAATTGATGTTGCCTTCAAATTCTAACTTTAATGGCAAAATTCATGGTGGTCATATTTTGAATTTGATGGATCAAATTGCTTTCGCTTGCGCCTCAAAACACTCAGGAGAATATTGTGTAACAGCTTCTGTAAATAAAGTTGATTTCGTAAATCCGATTGAAGTAGGTGAATTGGTCACACTAAAAGCTTCAGTAAATTATACTGGACGAACTTCAATGGTGATTGGCTTGCGAGTTGATTCAGAAAATATTAGAACCGGCGAAACTAAACATTGCAATTCTTCTTATTTTACGATGGTTGCCAAAGATACAGATGGAAAAAGTACGCCAGTTCCGGGGTTAATTTTGACCTCTAAAGCTGAAATTAGACGTTTCGCAAGAAGTATTGTGCGACAACAAGAAGGCAAACATAGAACCTCAAGATTTGACAGAAATACTTTTAAAGTGGAAGATTATTTATCACTTTTTAAAGGAAGTAATTCAAAACTTGAATTAGCATAAACTATTTTTAAATCAGATAAAATACATTTAAATAATGCGAATTGATATCATTTCAGCAGCTCCAAATCTTCTTAAAAGTCCTTTCAATCATTCAATTATTAAAAGAGCACAACAAAGAGGAATTGCAGAAATTATAGTTCATGATTTGCGAGAATATGGTTTGGGAAAATACAAACAAATTGATGACACACAATTTGGAGGTGGTGCAGGAATGATTTTGATGCTGGAACCAATTGTGAATTGTATCAAAAAATTACAATCAGAAAGAACGTATGATGACATTATCTACATGACACCAGATGCAAAAGTTTTAAATCAATCTACAGCAAATTCACTTTCTCTAAAAGAAAATATTTTAATTCTTGCAGGACACTATAAAGGTGTAGATCAGCGAATTAGAGATAAATACATCACCAAAGAAATTTCAATTGGCGATTATGTAATAACAGGTGGTGAATTGGCTGCAGCTGTTTTGGTTGATGCCATAGTGCGATTAATTCCGGGTGCAATTGGCGATGAACAATCAGCATTAACGGATTCTTTTCAAGATAATTTATTGTCACCTCCTGTTTACACAAGACCTGCTGAATTTGAAGGAATGAAAGTTCCGGATATTTTATTATCAGGAAATTTTCCAAAAATTGATGATTGGAGAATAGATAAAGCATTTGAAAGAACTCAAAAAATAAGACCAGATTTGCTAAAAAAATGAATAATTTGAAATCACTTATCAAAAGTAATACTTTGATTTCTTGGGTTATAGGATTTCAAATTTTCCGATTTTTACTACTTCCATTTATGGGTTTAATGCCTCAAGATGCCTATTATTTTTTATATGGACAAAATTTGTCATTATCTTATTTTGATCATCCAGGTATGATTGGATATTTATTACGCTTTTTTTCAGAAGCTTTTGGAAAATCAGTTTTTGTCATCAAATTGACAGATTTTACAATCACAACTTTTACAATTCTAGCTTTTTACAAATTAGCTTCTTATTTTTTATCAGAAAAAAAGTTAGAAAGAGCACTTATTTTAATCACAACAACCTTATTTATTTCAATTTTATCTTTCAATTCAACGCCTGATGTGCCACTTTTATTATTTTGGACATTGAGTTTGATTGGTTTATACAAAGCCATTTTTGAAGAAAAAAAATGGTATTGGATGTATGCTGGTATTGCAATGGGATTGGCTTTCAACAGCAAATACACTGCCGTTTTATTGCAATTTGGATTGATCGCATTCTTGATTTTTTCAAACAAATACCGAAAACTTTTATTCTCTCCCTGGTTTTGGTTTTCAATATTGATTTCAATTTTTGTGATGTTTCCTGTTTTTTGGTGGAATTATCAAAACAACTTTGCCTCTTTTGCATTTCAATCTTCGGAAAGAACAAGTTCTATATCAGAATTTATAATTTCACCAACTAATTTTTTCGGTGCTATTGCACATCAAATATTATTATTATTGCCCGTTTTATTTTTGGTAATCATCAAATTTACTTACAAATATATCAAAAGAGCCGTTCTAAAATTTAAAATTCCACAAGCAAAAACTTTATTTTTATTGGCATTTTTTGTCCCAACTTTTATTGGATTTTTCTCAATCACACCCATTTATTGGGTGAAACTCAATTGGATGATGCCTTCTTATATCACAGGAATTATTCTGGCAAGCATGTTTATCAGTAAAAAATTGGTAAAAACTCAAATTGTATTCTCAATTGTTTTGCATCTGTTGGTTTTGGTTGAAATTCTTTTATATATAGTGCCAATAAAAAGTGATGATACTTGGATTGGATGGAGAGAATTGGCTACTGAAACCGAAAATCTGCAAGAAAAATACCCAAATACGTTCGTTTTTTCTGATGACAATTATAAAACAAGTGCCAGTTTGAGTTTTTATATGAATCAAAAAGTGTATGCGCAAAATATTATTGGTTTGCCTGCTTTGCATTTTGATTATTTGGGTGATCATTTATCAACTTTACACTCAAAAAATGCGCTATTCATTGATTCTGATACTCGATTTATCGATCAAAAAAAGAAAGGAGAATTACAACCAGAATTGATAAATTTTTTTGAAAAAATTACGGAACTAGATCCAATTATCATCAAAATAAACGAAAAAGAAGTCCGAAAATTTTGGGTTTTTTATTGTGAAAATTACACTGCTAATCCTTTTTAATCAAATAGATAAAAACATTCTTAACAGTATTTTTTTCTCTAATAACTGGAATAGTATCTATCGGTTTTTGAATCTTAAAATCTGACAAAATATCTTCCGGATTTGTGAAATTTCTACTATCAGTAATGTATAGCGCTTCTTTAAAATCCTTATCAAATCTACATTTATTAATCCAATAATATTTATGAATCTCTGGCAAATTACCAAGGGCAAAAACGTTCATTTTATTGGGTCTAGCAATATAATAATCAATGTGAGCAGTTGGAAACCAACCTTTAGAAACGATTGGCAAATGTGTTAAATTTTCCTTCTCCAAGATATTATTTACCTTTTCTGAAGTTTGTTTCCATCCGTATAAATCCATAAAAACATCTTTTCTGCCTTGTTCTTCAATCTTTAACGAAGTAATTTTCGGTATTAAAAAACCCGAATTGATTACAAATAATCCAACCATAAAAATCAAACTTAAAACAGCGAAAAAAATCAATAATTTTTTCTCAATACGATTTTTATTTACAAGTTGAGCGGCTCCTAAAGGAATTAAAGTAAGATAGGAAATGCCAGACCAATGAGGCAAGGTATTTTTGAATAAAGACAAATAGATTGTTGTTACAATTAATGGAATTGATGTTAACAAAAAGAATGCATTATAATCAGAATCAATATTTCTCTTTTTAATATTCAGTAAAGCAACGACAATCACAAAAAAAACGTACGGATTTGTATATACAATTTGACCTAAAATTTCTCTAAAAAATGATTGTTTATTGAAATTCAAACTAAAAATAGAAACCCTGTTATTATGAAATTTAAAGCTGATAAAATCATTAGAATAATTCCAATAAAAAATCAAAAAAATAGCAATAAATGGAAATAAAAGCCCGAGATAAAAAGCTTTGCTTTTTAACCATTTTGAATTAAAAAAAATAACAAAAAGTACTACTGCAAAAAGCAAATAAACAGCTTGATATTTTGAATAAATGGCACATCCTAAAAAAAAGAACGCAAAAAATAATTTGATGTTATTGTTAATTTCGTCAGGATTTTTGGGTAGTAATTGTAAGAAAAGAAAAAAACTTATCAACCAAAAAAAAACCATAGGCGAATCAGGTAAAATAAAAGTTCCAGAAATGATAAAGCCATAAAAGTTCAAATTATAAAGAATAACTGCTAAAAAACCAGTTGCAGAATTTTTTAAAAAAGTGCCAATAAGATAAATACAATACATACTCAAACTTGCCGGAATTATTGCAGCAAGTCTGATAAAAAATTCGCTCTCAAAAAAAAGATTTCCAGTAAAAAATTGGATAAAAAAACCAACCATTGGTGGATGATCAAAATGACTGATAGCGGGATATTTTGCATACAGCCAGTAATAAACTTCATCGTTACCAAATTCTAAAAAATATGAAATCAGGAGTCTGACAAAAGTGCTAAATACAATAAATAAAATAGCTACTTTTTTGTAAGAAATCGGCATTAATGAATCTTTTTAAATTTGTAGAAAAAACTCATACTCAAAAAACCAATAAAAATTCCTAAAATTGATCCAACAAAAATATCTATCCAATAATGTTGTGATAAATAAACCCTTGATATTCCTATAAGAATAGCTAAAGTAATCCATATATATTGTGATTTACTTTTAGAAAAATAAAAACAAACTATAGTAAAAATCGCAAAAGCAGTTGCAGCATGTCCGGAGGGAAATGAATTTGTATGAGCCATTTTGACACCCTCAATAAGGTGTAGATTTTCTTCACCAAAAAAACCAGCAGGTCTCAAAATCCCTAGAAAAAAAATTTTTTTTAATAAATGAACTAAGAAGAGGGTTAGAATCCCACTTACCATGACTGCATACGCTACTTTTTTTTTGAAAAATAAAAAAAATATTGCCACAAAACCAAACATGACCCCATCTCCTAAATAAGTTATATATTTAAAAAAAAGATCAAAAAGTGGTGAGTGTAATTTGTTTAAAGTTAAATGTAATTGATGTTTGTTAATTAAAGAGACAAAAACAACAGATATCAATAGAAAAACCAGAAATATTATGAATGTTTCTTTTCTTATTTTTTTGGATAAACCTTGTATTTTCAGAAAAAAAAGTTGAATTAAAGATTGTTTTTTCTTATTTTTAGCAAAAACAGTGACTAACATAATCTAAATTTTTGCAAAAATATTTATACTATTTTGTTAAAACTTAATTTTAAAATTAAGTAAATGTGATTATTCTTTTAAAAACCTCAAAAAATCAAAAAAAAAATTACTTTGATGAAAAATTGATTTACAAAAATTAACAGCAGCGATACTAATAATTCAAAAAAAAAATCTAAATTTGCAACCGCTAAATTAACCTCTGACGAAAATCGTGAATGTTTTTTTAGAAAATCATAAAATTTAAGATATGGAATCTTTAATAAAATTTGTTCAAGACGAATTTATAACTAAAAAAGACTTTGCAGAATTTTCTGCAGGAGACACTATCACAGTGTATTACGAAATTAAAGAAGGCGCAAAAACACGTACTCAGTTTTTTAGAGGTGTTGTTATTCAAAAAAGAGGAACAGGAGCTTCTGAAACTTTTACAATCAGAAAAATGTCGGGAACTGTAGGTGTTGAAAGAATTTTTCCATTAAATTTACCCTCTATTCAAAAAATCGAAGTAAATAAAAAAGGTAAAGTACGTAGAGCCCGTATTTTTTACTTCAGAGATCTTACTGGTAAAAAAGCAAGAATTACAGAAAAAAGAAGATAATATCACTTCCAATACACTTTTAACAAGCATTGTAAATTTTACAATGCTTTTTTTTAACAATTGTTGATAAGTATTAATGATAGCATGTTGATTTTTAATTATTTAAAATATTTGGAAATTCATAAATCAATTTAAAATTTGTGTTAAAATCTATTAATATTATTTTATTTTTATTGATTATACATTGAGATTAGAAAAATATTTAAATCATAAAGAAACGTTCTTTATATAGTTGTTTTAGGAATTTATCTTTGATGTTGTAAATTTTTATTGTAATAAAAATTCTTTAAGTCTTTGATAAAAAGAAATTTTCAATTTAAAGTGTATTTATCATTATCGAGCAACATCAAAAAAATCCGAAAAACAATAGAAACATCAATAAATTTTGTAATGTAAAAAAAATTATAGAATGAAAGTTGTTTCAAATCAGAAATAATAAAACTACAATTTCTCTTAAAAAAAAAATATAAGATGAACGTCTTATTTGCAAAGTAGCACTTCAGCGCAGTGTAAAAGACTATTTCAAGAAGCCATATCATTACATGTAATGATATGGCTTCTATTTTTTTTAATCTTATATTTGATTAATTTTTTTCTAAATTTTAAGTCTGATTTCTTGAAATAAAAAGCCATTTGATATTCATAATCTCAATCAAATTGTTAATTTTGCAACGCTATCTTTTTAAGCAAATTTCAATCATTCAAAGATCTAACTATTTAGATTTTTTAAATCCAAAATAATGACTAAAATAATTTATACAAAAACGGACGAAGCTCCTGCATTAGCAACACGCTCATTTTTACCAATTGTAAAAGCATTTACAAAATCGTCAGGAATCACCATTGACACAAAAGATATTTCTTTGGCTGGAAGAATTTTAGCAGTTTTTAATAATTATTTACCAGAAAATCAAAAAGTTGAAGATGACTTGGCTTTTTTGAGTAAATTGGCAACAAAACCAGAGGCAAATATTATCAAACTTCCTAATATTAGTGCCTCTGTTCCTCAATTAAAAGAGGCAATTACTGAACTTCAAAAATTGGGTTTTGCAATTCCTAATTATCCTGAAGAATTAAAAACAGCTGAAGACAAGACAGTGATGGCACTTTATAACAAAGTGAAAGGTTCTGCTGTAAATCCAATTTTGCGTGAGGGAAATTCTGACAGAAGAGCTCCAAAAGCCATTAAAAACTATGCTCGTAAAAATCCTCATTCAATGGGAAAATGGAGTTCTGATTCTAAAACTCACGTTGCAACCATGAAAGAAGGTGATTTTTTTAACAATGAAAAATCATTAACTATTGAAAAGGCAACAGATATAAAAATTGTACATATTTCAAAAAATGGCAATGAAACTGTTTTAAAAGAAAAACTTTCTTTGCTCGATGGAGAAATTATTGATGCTACATTGATGAGTAAAAAAACATTGATTTCATTTTTAGAAACTGAAATTGCAGATGCTAAAAAACAAGACGTTTTGCTTTCTTTTCACCTAAAAGCAACCATGATGAAAATTTCAGATCCTGTAATTTTTGGTCATATTGTGAAAATTTATTTCAAGGAATTGTTTGAAAAATATGGAGATACTTTTCACAAAATTGGTGTTGATGTGAACAACGGTTTTGGAAATTTATTAAGTAATTTAAACGAACTTCCTACTGAAGAAAAAGCTGCAATTGAGGCTGACATCGAAAAAATTTTTACAATTAAAGCTGAGGTTGCCATGGTAAATTCTGAAAAAGGAATTACCAATTTAAACGAACTTCCTACTGAAGAAAAAGCTGCAATTGAGGCTGACATCGAAAAAATTTTTACAATTAAAGCTGAGGTTGCCATGGTAAATTCTGAAAAAGGAATTACCAATTTAAACGTTCCTTCAGATGTGATTATTGATGCTTCGATGCCAGCAATGATTCGAACTTCTGGAAAAATGTATAATAAGGAAGGAAAATTACAAGACACCAAAGCAATAATTCCTGACAGTTCTTACGCAGGAATTTATTCAACAACGATCGATTTTTGTAAAAAAAATGGTGCTTTTGATCCAACTACCATGGGAACTGTTCCCAATGTTGGTTTAATGGCTCAAAAAGCAGAAGAATATGGTTCTCATGATAAAACATTTGAAATCGCTGATGATGGTAAAGTACTCGTTATCGATGCAAACGGAACTGTTTTATTCGAAAATATTGTTGAAGCTGGTGATATTTGGAGAATGTGCCAAACGAAAGATTTACCAGTTCAAGATTGGATTAAATTGGCTGTAACAAGAACAAAAGCCTCTGGAATGCCTGCTGTTTTTTGGTTAGATCAAAAAAGAGCACATGATGCTGAAATCATAAAAAAAATAAATAAATATTTACCAAATCACGATACTTCAGGATTGGATATCAGAATTTTATCGCCAAGCGATGCAACTGAATTTACTTTAAAAAGAATTGTAAAAGGTGAAGATACCATATCAGTGACCGGAAACATTCTACGTGATTATTTAACAGATTTATTCCCAATTTTAGAAGTTGGCACTTCTGCAAAAATGTTGTCAATTGTTCCTTTGATGAATGGTGGTGGTTTGTTTGAAACTGGAGCTGGTGGTTCAGCTCCTAAACATGTTGAGCAATTTCTTCAAGAAAATCATTTACGATGGGATTCTTTGGGAGAATTTATGGCATTAGCTGTCTCTTTGGAACATTTAAGTATTTCAAATAACAATCCAAAAGCTCTTATTTTAGCTGAAACTTTAGACGAAGCCACAGATGTGTTTTTGGATAATGACAAATCTCCTTCAAGAATAGCTGGTGAATTAGACGTGAGAGGTTCTCATTTTTATTTGGCTTTGTATTGGGCGGATGCTTTGGCAAGACAAACAAAAGACGCTGAATTGAAAGCTGAATTTTCGACAATTGCAAAATTGATGAGAGAAAATGAAAAACAAATCATTTTAGAATTAAAAAATATTCAAGGAAAACCTGTAAACATTGGTGGATATTATAAACCCAATGAAGATTTGGTAAATCGTGCAATGAGACCAAGTACTATTTTTAATGCAATTTTAGCATAATTTCTTTTTGAAAAAATTGATTCAAAAGCCCCGTTAAAGGGGCTTTTTTTGGATAAAAAAAATAAATATCTGCAAAATATTCAATGTAAGTTATCGTTCTTTTTTTTACTTCACAAAATGAAATTTCGATGAGAATTAAATTTCTTAAACAAAATGATATTTTTAACGTATCCTTATCAATATTAAACTTTAATTTTGTTCCACTATTTATAAAATTTAATAAACAAAAAATGCTACAACCTAAAAAGATAATTCTACTTCTTTTTCTAATCCCTTTTGTTGCTTTTAGTCAAGAAAAAATCACTTTAAGTGGAACTGTTTATGACAATTCAAATAACGAAACATTAATTGGAGTCTCTATTTTTTTTCCTGAAATAAATGCTGGAACATCCACCAACGAATATGGTTTTTATTCTATCACAATCCCAAAGGGAAATTATAAAATTCAAGTTAGCTCATTAGGTTTTACAACTATTTCAGAAACAATTATTTTATCAGTAAAAACAACAAAAGATTTCAAATTAAAAGAAATTTCTGAAAGTTTAGATGAAATTATTATTGAGGCAGATATTGAAAAAATCAATGTAAAAACACCACAAATGAGCGTTAATAAACTTACAGCTGCTACTATAAAACAAATTCCTGTTGTTTTGGGTGAAGCTGATATTATTAAATCTTTGATTTTATTACCTGGAGTAACAAGTGCTGGAGAAGGCGCCTCAGGATTTAATGTGAGAGGTGGTGCAGTAGACCAAAATTTGATTCTTTTAGACGAAGCAATTGTTTTTAATTCTTCGCATTTATTCGGGTTTTTCTCGGTTTTTAATCCTGATGTAATCAAAGATGTGAGATTGTACAAAGGAGGGATTCCTGCTCGATTTGGAGGAAGATTGTCGTCAGTTTTAGACATTTATCAAAAAGAAGGAAACAGCAAAGATTTCAATTTAACTGGCGGTATTGGATTGGTTTCTAGCAGATTATTAGCAGAAGGACCTATTGAAAAAGAAAAAAGTTCGTTCTTAATTGGTGGTAGAGCTTCTTATGCACATCTCTTTTTACCTTTATTTGATAATGATAACAAAGCCTATTTTTATGATGTAAATAGTAAAATCAATTATCGTTTTAACGACCAAAATAATTTATTTTTATCCACGTATTTTGGAAAAGATATTTTTGGAATTAGTGATAATTTCGTCAATAAGTATGGAAATAATGTGGTGAATTTACGTTGGAATCACTTGTTTTCTGACAAAATTTTCTCAAATTTATCTTTGATTTATTCTGATTATTTTTATGGATTGATTTTAGATTTTGTAGGTTTTGAGTGGAATTCAGGCATTACAAATTTCAATTTAAAATACGACTTCAAACATTACATCAATGAAAAATTCAAATTGAGTTATGGAATCAATAATATTTATATCAAATTCAATCCCGGAGAAATCGTTCCTAATAGAGAAGATTCAGGAATTGTTGCTGACAAATTAATTGATAAATATGCCAACGAATTTGCAACTTATATTGACGCTGAACATGAAATTAATAATAAACTAACCCTACAATATGGCATTCGTTTCAGCAATTTTTCACGTTTAGGGCAAGATGAATTAAATATTTATGCCAACAACCAACCTGTTATTTATAACCAACAATTTAAAAAATATGAAGCGGCTGTGGCTACAGGTGTTGAAAATTTTAAAAGAAGTGACATTATTAGTAGTTTTTATAATTTTGAACCAAGATTTTCTTTGTCTTATGTTTTGAACGACAACGAATCCGTCAAAGCAAGTTATAACAGAATGGCGCAATATTTGCACTTGCTTTCCAATACTTCCTCTCCAACTCCATTAGATGTATGGGCTCCAAGTGGAAAATATATCAAACCTCAACTGTTAGATCAATTTGCAATTGGGTATTTTAAAACAATAAAAAATGGCGTTTATTCTTTGGAAACAGAGGTGTTTTACAAAAATATTTTAAATAGAATTGACTACATTAATGGTGCAAATTTGATTGCCAATAACGAAATTGAAACAGTGATTTTAAATGGACAAGCAAGAGCCTACGGATTGGAAATTTTGTTCAAGAAAAATGAAGGAGATTTTAAAGGTTGGTTTGCTTATACACTTTCAAAATCTGAACAACAAACGAAAGGAAGAAATACAAGTGAACCGGGAATTAATCAAGGTTTATGGTACAATACTCCATTTGATAAAACCCACGATATTTCTATCAATGGAAGTTATGAATTGACTAAAAAATGGAAATTTAACGCCAATTTTCTTTTTCAAACTGGACAACCAACCAATTATCCTGTTGGACAATATGAAATTCAAGGTTTGAATGTTCCTATTTTTGATGACAATAGAAGAAACGCTGATAGGTTGCCAACATATCACAGATTGGATATTTCAGCAACTTTGACACCTAGAAAAAATGACAATCGAAAATGGCAAACAGAATGGGTTTTTGGATTGTATAATTTATATGGACGCATGAACGCAGCTTCAATTAATTTCAGAGAAAATAGAGAAACTTTTAGAAATGAGGCGATTCAAACGTCTATTTTTGGATTGGTCCCTTCAGTTACTTATAATTTTAAATTTTAATTCGATGAAAAAGATATTTTTATTGCCTATTTTGTTGCTATTCATTTTTACAAGTTGTGAAAAAGTAGTCGATATTGAAGTACCTTCAATCGAACCAAAATTAATTATTGATGCGGTTTTTGAAATCTATTTTGATGAAAATCCTGTTCGAGCAAATACTGTAGTAAAACTCAGTAAATCAGCAGATTATTTTAAAGAAATAATTCCTGCAGTTACAAATGCGACTGTTTTTTTAACCAATTTATCAGACAATTCTATCATCAATTTTTCAGATACAAATGCTGATGGCAATTACAAACCAACAATTTCCTTTATTCCTGCTGAAAATA
>Ga0210005_1002020_pt1 | contig 12241 bp, 10 predicted proteins | sample CryGey02umfilter_3_FD_183961 | JGI IMG/M metagenome (GOLD analysis project Ga0210005, IMG submission 183961) | Groundwater microbial communities from aquifer in Utah, USA - Crystal Geyser 4/9/14 0.2 um filter (SPAdes) (version 3) | ecosystem: Environmental > Aquatic > Deep subsurface >... | reverse complement strand
AAAGAAGGCGAAAGGGAGATTTTTAATCCAAAGAATTATCAGAGGATGTTAACAAAGGAACTGAGAAAAACAGCTAAATATAAAAAGGATATAAAAGTAATAGGGCACCGGGTTGTTCAGGGAGGAAATAAATTTAGAAGGCCGACCTTAATTACCCGAGCGACAGCGAGGGGCGAAGATGAACGAAGTTCATCGCCTAACCGAGCGAATTTAAAAGAACTGGAAAAATTTAATAAACTTGCTCCTCTCCATAATCCATTTAATATTTTAGGAATAAGAATAAGCCAGAAAATTTTTCCAAACTCAAAACAGATTGCTGTTTTTGATACTGGTTTTTATCTGAATCTGCCAGAAAGAGCTTATAATTATACTTTGCCAAAATACATAATAAAAAAATTTGGATTCCAAAGGTTGGGTTTTCATGGTATTTCTCATGAGTTTGTAGCAAAAGAAGCGGCCCAAAAAATTAAAAAACCGTTTAAAAAACTAAAAATTATTACCTGTCATTTAGGAGGCGGCTCAAGTATAACCGCTATTAAAAACGGCAGAGCGGTTGATACTTCAATGGGATTTACTCCGATGGAAGGAGTAGTAATGATGACCCGGCCTGGTGATATTGACGCTGGTATTGTTTTAGAACTTGCTAAAAGTTTTTCTCCAAAAAGAGCAAATGAAATTTTAAATTTTGAATCGGGACTTAAATCAATTTCAGGGACCAAAGAAATGTTAGAGATTCTAAGAAAAGCCAAAAAAGGGAACCAGGAAGCAAAATTAGCTTTGGAAATATTTATCTATAAAATCAAAAAATATATTGGGGCTTATTTCGCTGTCTTAGGAGGATGTGATTTATTGGTTTTTACTGGAGCGATTGGCTGGGGTTCTCTGAAAATCAGAAAGATGATTTGTAAAGATTTGGCTATTTTAAAAAATACTAAAATTTTAGCCGTAGAAACAGATGAAGAGTTAGCCATCGCGAAGAAATTGCAAAAAAAATTATGATAAAAAAAGAAAAAAACATTCTTTGGTTTAAAGAGATTACGATTAAAGATGTTCCTTTAGTGGGGGGGAAAAACGCTTCTTTGGGCGAGATGTATAATCAACTCTCTCAAAAAGGAATTCACCCTGTTAAATCCCGCAAAGCGGGAATTCCGCCGAAGACGGAATTATTTAACAGGGTAAATATTCCTAATGGTTTTGCCATTACTGCTAAAGCTTATTTTGATTTCTTAAAAAAAGGCAAAATACAAAAAGAGATAGAAAAAACTCTAGCCCAAATGAATCCTCATAGTATTAAGAATTTACAAATAGTTGGTAAAAAAATTAGAACCCTCATACTTAAAACTTCTATTTTCAAGGATTTAGAAACAGAGATTATTAAAAATTATAGAAAATTATCTCAATTATATGGAGAAGAAAATGTTACAGTGGCTGTCCGCTCTTCGGCCACGGCTGAGGATTTGCCTTCGGCAAGTTTTGCTGGCCAGCATGAAACTTATTTAAATATCACTGGAGAGGCAGAATTACTCAAAGCAGTGAGAAATTGTCTTTCTTCTTTATTTTTAGATAGAGCTATTAGCTACCGAGAAGAAAAGGGTTTTGAGCATATGAAAGTCGGTTTATCAGTAGGCATTCAAAAAATGGTGAGGTCTGATATCGGTTCTGCTGGGGTAATGTTCACCTTAGATACCGAAACTGGTTTCCCGAACATTGTTGTCATCAATGGTATTTTTGGTTTAGGAGAAATGATTGTCAAGGGTAAAATCACTCCAGATGAGTTTTTAGTCTTTAAACCTACCCTTCGGCAAGCTCAGGGCAAGCTTTACAAGCCAATCATTAGAAAAGATTTGGGGAGAAAAGTCAGAAAATATATTTATAGTAAAAAGGGTGGAGTAAAAGAAGCAGGTGTTTCTCAAAGAGAGCAGTTAAGATTTTGCATTAATGATAAAGATATTTTGACTTTGGCTAAATGGGGATTAATCATTGAAGATCATTATTCTCAAAAAAACAAAAAATGGACGCCTCAGGATATTGAATGGGCTAAAGATGGGAAAACTGGCGAACTTTTTGTTGTGCAGGCTAGGCCGGAAACAGTTCATTCACTTGATACTTCCAAATTTTACCAAGAATATGAAATTCAAACTAAGAAAAAACCAATCGTAAACGGCATTGCTATTGGCAATAAAATCGGTTTTGGTAAGGTTCATATCATTGAAAACATTAATAAACTTTCCCAATTTAAAAAAGGAGAAGTTTTAGTCACCAGAATGACAGATCCAGATTGGACCACAGCTATGCCTCTGGCTTCAGCTATTATTACTGATGAAGGAGGAAAAACCTGCCATGCTGCTATTATCTCTCGGGAATTAGGCATACCTTGTATTGTGGGCACTGGCAAAGCCACCAAAGTTTTAAAAAATGGCCAGGAAATTACTATTGATTGCACTTCTGGAGCAGAAGGGAAAATCTTTCTTGGCAAAATTCCATTTGAAGTTAAAAGATACGATTTAGAGAAAATTTTTACCCCGTACCGAGCCGAAGATTCCGGTGCGGGACCTAAATTGAAAACAAAGATAATGATAAACATTGGGGCTCCAGATATTGCTTTTAAGACCTCATTTTTACCCAATGATGGGGTGGGATTAGCCAGAGAAGAATTTATTATTGCTGAAAAAATTAGAGTCCATCCTTTGGCTTTATACCATTATAAAAAGCTCAAAGCGCAAAGCGAAAAGCGCAAAGCAACAGCTCAAAACTTAAAACTAATTATTAAAAAAATAGACGAAATTACTGTAGAGCACAGAGATAAGAGGGAGTATTTTGTCAAAGAATTAGCCGAAGGAATCGCTCAGATTGGGGCCGCTTTCTGGCCAAAGCCGGTGATTGTTAGATTTTCTGATTTTAAAACAAATGAATATCGAGCTTTAGTCGGCGGAGAATTATTTGAGCCAGAAGAAGCAAATCCGATGCTTGGTTGGCGGGGAGCTTCGAGATATTATGACCCGAAATTTCAACCTGCTTTTGAAATGGAATGTCGGGCGATAAAAAGAACAAGAGAAATTTTTGGATTAAAAAATATTTGGCTAATGGTTCCATTTTGTCGAACCCTTGAGGAAGGAAAGAAAGTTTTGGAATTAATGGCAAAAAATGGATTGAAAAAAGGAGAGGATGGATTAAAAGTTATTGTGATGTGCGAAATTCCTTCAAATGTCATTTTGGCTGAGGAGTTTTTGAAAATTTTTGACGGAATGAGTATTGGTTCAAACGATTTAACTCAATTATCCTTAGGTATTGACCGGGACAATGCCTATTTGCAAAAAATCGGTGATGAGAGAGACGAAACCATTAAAAAAATGATTTCCAAAGTCATCCGACTTTGCAAAATGAAAAACAAATACTGCGGAATCTGCGGTGATGCTCCTTCTTCGTTCCCTGATTTTGCTAAATTCTTAGTAGATTGCAAAATTCCATCGATTTCTCTATCACCAGATGCTGTTATAAAAACAATACTATCCTTATCAAAGAACAAAAAATAATCACTACTCACTACCCACTAATCACTAATCACTAATTATGTACGATATTATTACATTTGGCTCGGCGACGATAGATACTTTCTTAAAATTAAGAGACGGGGATTACCGGATTTCAAAAGATGATAGATTCTCAAGCGGAAAATCTTTTTGTCTGCCTTTGGGTTCAAAAATATTGATGATTGATGATTTAAAAGTTTCAAGTGGAGGCGGGGGAACAAATACTGCTTGCACCTTTTCAAAACAAGGATTTAAAGTGAATTATATAGGAAAAGTTGGCAATGATGAAAGGGGAAAGGAATTAATAGGGGAACTTAAAAAATTTAAAATTGGGACTCGATTTGTAAAAAAGGACAAAGATTATCCTACTGCTTTTTCTCTTATTTTATCTTCTTCAATTGGGGAAAGAACGGCTTTAATTTATCGAGGCGCCTGTCATTTTATGAGAGAAAGTGATATTCCTTGGCTGGGGGACAGTCCCCGTTCGGGGACAGTCCCCAAGTGGTTTTATTTAGCTCCTTTAAGCGGAGATTCGTCTCAAGTTTTCGGTCCCTTGGTAAAATTTGCTAAAAAGAATAATATAAAAGTTGCGGCCAATCTCGGAAACAGCCAGATAATAGGGACAGTCCCCGAATGGGGACTGTCCCTAAGAAAGATTCTTTCTCAGCTTGATGTTCTGATTTTGAATAAAGAAGAAGCCTCTTTGTTAACAAAGATTTCTCCCGAAAAAGAAAAAGAGATGATTAAGAGATTATCTTCCTCTACCAAAGGAATCGTTGTTGTAACAAGAGGTAAAAAGGGGTCAATAGTTTCTGATGGAAAATATATTTTTGAAGCGGGGGCTCCTTCGGTTTTAGCTGTAGAAGCAACGGGGGCCGGCGATGCTTATGGAAGCGGGTTTCTGAGTGGACTTTTGGAAAAGAATAATATAGAATATGCTATTCAACTGGCGACGGCTAATGCTACCAGTTGTACTCAAAAAATTGGAGCAAAAAATGGTTTGTTACAAAAAGGTAAATGGGGACCTTGGCCTCGAGTCAAAGTTAAAAAGAAATTGTTATGAAAATTATTCACGAAAAATCAAAATGTATTGGCTGCGGCTCTTGTGTAGCTTTATGTCCAAAGTTTTTTGAAATAGATGAAGAAGGGATAGCTCATTTAAAAGGAAGTCAGTTGGATTCTAAAACAAAGGAAGAAATATTAGAAATTCCAAAGCCAGAATGTGTTAAAGAGGCAGCAGAAGTTTGCCCGGTAGAGTGTATAAAAATCTTATCATGATAAGTCTTAAAGCTAAAATTAGAAATAAATTTGGCAAACAAACAAGGTCTCTAAGGAAGAAGGATATTATTCCGGCTGTTTTATATGGGCCGGAAATTAAGAATCTTTCTCTTGAGGTTGACCGAAAAGAATTTGAAAATGTCTACAAACAGGCAGGAGGAAGTTCCTTGATTACCCTAGCGATAGCGAAGGGTGAAGATGAAGCTAAAGCTAAAGCTAAAGCTTCATCGCCATCCCTTGAGGTCCTAGATAAGAAATTTTCTGTTTTAATTCATCAAACAGCTCGTGATTCTATAAACGGAGAATTTTTACACATTGATTTTTATCATCCCTCTAGCAAAAAGAAGGTCGAGGCTGAAATTGCTTTAGTATTTGAAGGAGAAGCGCCGGCTGTCAAAGAATTAGGAGGCACTTTAGAAAAAGAGCTCCAGACAGTAGAGGTTAAAGGATTGGCTGAAGATCTTCCTAGAGAAATTAAGGTTAATGTTGAAAATCTTAAAACCTTTGAAGACAGGATTTTAATTCAGGACTTAGAGACCCCTAAGGGAGTGGAGATTTTAAAAAATCCTGAGGAAATTGTTGTTCATGTTAGGCCGCCAGAGACAGTTAAAGAAGAACTTGCTGCCGAAGAAGAGAAAGGAGAAGAAAAAAAAGTTGAAGGAGAAAAAGTAGAAGAAGAAAAGGCGGAGAAAAAATAACTAATTACTCTAATTATTCTAATCAAATCCCAATGACTAAATGACTAAAACTTTTAGACATTAGAAATTAGAAATTAAGCTTCATGTTTTCTCGTTTTTCAAAAACAATTCTTTGCTTCATTTTGATTACAGCTTTTTTATTGCCAATCATCAATGGATTTGCCCAAGAAAATCTTGAGGAAATTTGTCAATGGGAAAAAATTGAAGAAAAACCGGAAAATCTTTCAGATAAGGATTATGAATCTTTGTTGAAAAAATGCCAGCCCTATTACGAGGAAAAAGTTGAAGAAATCGAGAAAGATATTACGAAAACCCAACAGGAAAAAGATACCCTTAAGAACAAAATTTATATTCTTGAAAACAAAATAAAGAGTTTAGATTATCAAATATATCAGGGTAATATAATAATTAAAGACCTTGGTGCCCAAATTCAAGATACTCAATTATCAATTGATGAAACTAATTTAAAAATTGAAGAAGTTAAAAGAAATTTATCTAATGTTTTACAACTCCAATATGAGGAGGACCAACGATCTTCTATAACAATTTTATTGGCTGAGGAAACTTTAACCGGTCTTTTTGATGAATTGATGGCTTTAGAAGCAATAAATTTAAAAACCCAAGATCTTTTAAAAAATATTAAAAATTTGAAATTCAATTTAGAAGGCCAAAAAAAGTCTATGGATGAGGAAAAAGGAGATTTAGAAAACGTGGTTATGATTCAAACACTCCAAAAGCAAGAAAGCGCGAAAACGAAAGAACAGCAAGAGTATTTTTGGAAATTAACTGAGGAAGAATATCAGAAACAGCTTAAAGAAAAAGAAGAGACCGCAAAAAAAGCGGCTGAAATTAGAGCCAAAATTTATGAGTTAATTGGGATTAGAAAAGAGGTTACTTATGAAGAAGCTCTCGAGGTAGCCAAATATGCTGCTTCTCAGCTTGGGATAAGACCTGCCCTTTTGCTTGGAGTTTTAAGCCAGGAATCTGCTATCGGAAAAAATGTTGGTCAGTGCTATGTAAAAAATACTTCAACTGGTTCAGGGGTAGTAGCTTATAGCGGAAAAGCAATTAATAATGTAATGAATCCAACAAGAGACATTCCTCATTTTTTAAACATTATTAAAAAACTCAACAGTGATAAGGGGTTGAATCTTGACCCTTTTGAGACTTTGGTTTCTTGTCCAATGAGTTTTGGTGGGGGAGGAGCAATGGGACCGGCCCAGTTCATTCCTTCTACTTGGGTTTTGTATGAAGACAGGGTAAAAGAAAGGACCGGCAATTCAGCCGATCCTTGGGATCTCAGAGACGCTTCTCTGGCTGCCTCTACTTATTTAAAAGATGGTATAAATAAATACGGTACAGAAGGTAAGGCTGTTCAGGCTTATTTCTGCGGTAGTCCTAAAAATACCTATTGGTGCAGTTGGTACGAAAAGAATGTCCTTTACCTCGCTGACTGTCATCAAAACTTTATCACCTCTGGCTCAATGTCTTTAAAGTGCCAAGAAGCCATTGGTCTAAAATAAAGTTACAAATTTTTTTGAAGAGTTTTAACAATGGGGTTTAAATTTCCAGCTAAAATTTTTTCTATATTATAAAATTTTTTACTGATTCTGTGATCTGTGATTCTGTCCTGGGGAAAATTATAAGTCCTGACTTTTTCTGACCTTTGGGCTCGACCAATTTGAGTTTTTCTTTCGCCGGCTATTTTATTCTCAATTTCTTTTCTTTCTTTTTCAAAAAGCTTAGCCTCTAGGATATTCAAAGCCGCTTTTTTATTTTCTTCAAGATTTCTCGAAGTTTGAGAGGAAACGATTAGGCCGGTTGGTAAATGAGTAATCCGGATAGCAGTTTGACGTTTATTAACGTTCTGGCCTCCGGGTCCCGAGGCCTTGTAAAAATCCATTTTTAAATCTCGCGGGTTGATTTTAATCTGGGTTGACTCTGGCACTGGCAAAACAGCAACCGAGGCAGTGGAGGTGTGAATCCTATTTCCTTTTTCTGTTTTTGGTACCCTTTGAACTCGATGAACCCCGCCTTCATATTTCATTTTTGAAGAAGCACCTTCGCCTTTTATTTCAAAAATTATCTGTTTTAGACCGCCCATCTCTGTCTGACTAGAGTCCAAAATTTTAATTTTCCAGCTTTGAGTTTCAGCGTATTTTGAGTACATCTTAAAGAGGTCCTGAGCAAAAAGGGCGGCTTCTTCTCCACCAACTCCACTTCTTATTTCCATGATAATCGAAGAGCTTCGCTCTTCTTCACCCTTCGCTGCTGCTTGGGTAATTGATGACATGTTATTTTTTCTTTTTTGCTAATCTTTCTCTGAATTTTTGTACCTGTCCGGCCGTATCAATTATTTTTTCTCCTCCCGCATAAAATGGATGACATTTAAAACAAATTTCAGTTTCAATATGTTCCTTGGTTGAGCCAACTTCAAAAGTATTTCCACAGGCACAATGGACTTTCGCTTTGGGATAATATTTTGGATGTAAATCTTTCTTCATAAACGCGATACCAATATACGAATGCATACTAATGATACTAATGAAAATCGTATTCGTATATTAGCATCGAACTATTGAAAAATCAAGAGGGATATTGTAGAATGAAGTAGTTCGCCCACGCAGGTGAGCCTACGCTCATAAACAAATATGGCAAAAGAAACTAAATTTAATATTGACACTAACAAAATGATGGAAGCCGGGGCTCATCTTGGTCATCAGATTTCAAAACTTCATCCTAAAATGAAGGATTATATTTTTGGCGTTAGAAATACTATTCATATTATTGATTTAGAAAAAACAGCCGTTCAACTTGAGAAGGTGCTGGAGTTTATCAAAGAACTTATAAAGAAAGGAGGAATTTTACTTTTGATTGAGACAAAACCCCCATTAAGAGATTTGGTAAAAGAGATAGCAGATGACTGTGGTATTCCTTATGTTAATGAGAGATGGCTGGGAGGAACGTTTACTAATTTTAAAATCATCTTAGAAAGAATTAAATGGTTTAGAGAGCTTGAGAGGAGAAAAAAGGAGGGGGAGTTAGAGAAATATACGAAGAAGGAAAGAGTTCAATTTGACAAAGAATTAAAAAATCTTGAGATTAAATTCGGAGGGATAAAGAATCTGGAAAAAATTCCTGAGGCAGTATTTATTTGTGACGTAAAAAGGAATATTTTGGCAATAAAAGAAGCCAAAACAAAGGGAGTAAAAGTTATTGCCATAGCCGATACAAATGTTGACCCCAATTTAGCTGATTATCCCATTTGTGCTAATGATGGCGCAGTATCATCAGTCAGATATATATTAGAAAAGGTTAAAAAAGTTATATTAGACTCAAAAACCGAGCCCCCTCCTCTAAAGGAAGGGGCGAAGGTGAAGAAGAGTGCGAAGTCCTCTTTGCCTGTCAAAACGCAAAGCGCAAAACCAAAACTTAAAACATGACAAATATTGATCAACTTAAACAACTTCGTCAAGAGACCGGAGTTTCCTTTCTGGAATGTAAAAATGCTTTGGAGGAAGCTAAAGGCGATATTAAAGAAGCGAAAAGAATTTTAAGAGAGAAAGGAAAAGAGATAGCTGAGAGTAAAGTCCTGCGAAAAACTGAACAGGGGATTATTGAAAGTTATTTACATCCTGGAGGGAAGATTGGGGTTCTTTTGGAGGTTTGTTGCGAATCTGATTTTGTGGCTAAGTCGGGAGAATTTAAAAAATTAGCTCATGAAATTTGTTTGCAGATTACTGCCATGAAGCCATTATTTTTAGACGAGAAAGACATTTCTGAGGAATTTTTGGACGGCGAGAAAAAAATCTATCAAAAGCAATTCGAGGGTTCGGGCAAACCCCAAAAAGTAATTGACCAGATCATTGAGGGGAAATTGTCAAAATATAAAAGAGAAGTTTCTCTTTTGAATCAGCCCTGGGTGAGAGACGAGGAAAAGACAATAAAAGATTTGATTAATGAATACAGTTTGAAGCTCGGAGAAAATATTAAAGTTAAAAGATTTGCAAGATACGAGATATAATTGTGCCCGGGTAGCTCAATTGGCAGAGCAACGGTTTTGCGAAGCGGAGCGTAGTCCCTCACCATTTGCCAGGATAGCTCAGCGGAAGAGCAACTGTTTTGTAAACAGCAGGTCGTGGGTTCGAATCCCTCTCCTGGCTTTTTAGCAAATGGTGTGGGGTAAAGTTGGGGATTCGAGTTCTCTCCCGGGCTTGACATAAAAGATTAAACAGGTAAAATAGAAAAGTAGCAGTTCTTTTCAATTATTTAATTGGACGTCTGATTGAAAGATCGGACGAGTATTTTTTTGAGAGTTTGATCCCCGCCTAAAGCCAGCTTTGCTGGCATTATGGCGGGCCCGCCTGAATGCCCAAAGGGCTTTCGGCGGGCTAGCTCATCTAAATTATTTTAGGTAAGCGAAGAAATTAACCTTTCATTTTTTTGAGAGTTTGATCCTAGCTCAGGATGAACGCTGGCGACGTGGATAAGGCATGCAAGTCGTACGGTCCGCCAACATCTTCGCAAGAAGTTGTGGCGGGTAGTGGCGAACGGGTTAGTAACACGTAGATAACATACCCCTAACATATGCATAACTAATTGAAAGATTAGCTAATTCATGATAGTCCCCGCTTTTAGCGGGGTAAAGGTATAGAGTAATCTATGCCGGTTAGGGAGTGGTCTGCGGCCTATCAGCTAGTTGGTAAGGTAATGGCTTACCAAGGCAATGACGGGTAGGGGGTGTGAGAGCACGATCCCCAACAGAGGCACTGAGATACGGGCCTCACTTCTACGGGAGGCAGCAGTCGAGAATCTTCGGCAATGGGCGAAAGCCTGACCGAGCGACGTCGCGTGCAGGAAGAAGGCCTTCGGGTTGTAAACTGCTTTTAACCGAGACGAACCTTCGGGTGACGGTATCGGTTGAATAAGGGGGTGCTAACTCTGTGAGTCCAAATACGGACTAGGCGCAGAGCTTCGGTGGTAACATCGGAGGAGAAAATCTCGCTATATGCTGGAAACTCTATTTATGTCCGCTGTAATTCCTGATAAAATCAATATATCAGGACGCGTAAATAGACAATCAGCAGGCAACTCGCTGAAGTTTTGTGAAGCAAAACCTAAGCGGAGAGTCCTCAGAGACTACACGCGAGACCCCGCCAATATCTATAAGTTGTGGCGGGTGATGATATAGTCCAGTTAAATCGTATGAATGAAAAAACCAAGGCAATCCTTATAGGGTTAACTTTAGGTGATGGTTATCTTACTCCATTTGTTGGCACAAGTCGTCAATCTCGAATGGAGATAAAAGGCGACAATAAAAATCTATCTTACCTCAAATGGTTATATTCGCAATTGGAGCCAATAGGAGTTTCGGATTTGAAACCTAAGAAGAATTATCACCAGCATCGCTTCTATACCAAAACTACTGAAGAGATAGGTAAATTAAGAAAGTTATTTTATCCCAGTGGACAAAAAATTGTCCCACGAAATATTAAAAAACTTCTTAAGAGTCCACTTAGTCTAGCGGTTTGGTATCAAGACGATGGCACCTTGGATTGCCGTAGTAAATACCATTATAATGCGTCATTTGCTACATATTGTTTTTCATTCAGCGATTGCAAGTTACTTACAGAAGCATTGAGAGAAAATTTTAATCTTGATGTAAGGGTATGTAAATGTCAGATGCGTGGAAAAATACGCTATCGACTTTACATCACTTCCTCAAGCATGGGTCGTTTCATAAGTTTAATTAAGCCTTATGTAAATCCATGCTTTGAGTACAAAATTCGTAAGTTTAACTAGCCAGCAGCAGCGGTAATACAGAGCCCCCAAGCGTTATCCGGATTTATTGGGCGTAAAGGGTCCGTAGACGCCTCGTCAAGTTTTCTGTTAAATCTTCAGGGCTTAACCTTGAAGCTGTGGGAAAAACTAACGAGGTAGAGGGCGTTAGAGGCCAGTGGAATGCACGGTGTAGGGGTGAAATCCGTTGATATCGTGTAGAACACCAAAAGCGAAGGCAGCTGGCTGGGGCGACCCTGACGTTGAGGGACGAAAGCGTGGGGAGCAAACGAGATTAGATACCTCGGTAGTCCACGCCCTAAACGATGGATGCTAGCTAGTGGGAGTGTCGACCCTTTCACTGGCGAAGCTAACGCATTAAGCATCCCGCCTGGGAAGTACGGCCGCAAGGTTGAAACTCAAAGGAATAGACGGGGGTCTACACAAGCGGTGGACCACGTGGCTTAATTCGACGACAAACGAAGAACCTTACCAGGGCTTGACAGGTCAAGTGAAAATCTGCCGAAAGGCGGACTCCGCAAGGCACTTGATACAGGTGCTGCATGGTTGTCGTCAGCAGGTGTCGTGAGATGCTCCCTTAAATGGGGAAACCTGCGCAACCCTTGTCCTATGTTTTATTTGTCATAGGGAACTGCCTCATTTTATGAGGAGGAAGGCGAGGACGACGTCAAATCAGCATGGCCCTTATGTCCTGGGCCGCACACGTGGTACAATGGCCAGTACAAAGAGTTGCTAAAGCGTAAGCTGGAGCTAATCTCATCAAAACTGGTCTCAGTTCGGATCGAGGTCTGAAACTCGACCTCGTGAAGCTGGAATCGCTAGTAATCGCGAATCAGCTATGTCGCGATGAATATGTCCCTGGACCTTGTACTCACCGCCCGTCACATTAGGGAAGCCGGTAGTAGCCGAAACCCCAGCTTGTCTGGGTCTAAGCTA
>Ga0210005_1002008_pt1 | contig 12294 bp, 5 predicted proteins | sample CryGey02umfilter_3_FD_183961 | JGI IMG/M metagenome (GOLD analysis project Ga0210005, IMG submission 183961) | Groundwater microbial communities from aquifer in Utah, USA - Crystal Geyser 4/9/14 0.2 um filter (SPAdes) (version 3) | ecosystem: Environmental > Aquatic > Deep subsurface >... | reverse complement strand
GAAATCGAATCTTTTTGAGATTTGAATTTTGAGAAGGTTCTGGAATTAAATCCCGGTAATCAAGATATAATTCAAAAACTGGGAGAGCTAAAGAAAGAAGAAGTAAAAGAAGAAGTCAAAAAAGAAAAATAACCCTTCACCTTTCTAAAAAGTGGTAACGGGGTTGACAAATTTTTAGAAATAAACTAAAATTAAATTTACAGTGAACTGAAATTATTTTTAAATACTTGATTTCCTCTTTGTTTTAAAACTAAATAATTTCCATTACCCTAAATAGAAATAGAAATTAGGGTGTTTTAATTTGTCTTTTTCTAAAATTAATCAAAGTCCGACTTTCATTATTTCTAATGCCGATCTAAATTATTGGACTTCGAGACCAATAATTTATGAATTATTAAAATTTTATTATGGAGGAGATAAAAATTAAAAATTTCGGAAAAGCGAGGGTTTCTCTACCGCTTCCCTATTTACTGACCCTGGAAAAGGAAAGCTGGCAGAGATTTTGGGAAAGAGATTTAAAAGAATTATTCTCTGAAATCTCGCCAATCCGAGATCATACTGGAAAAGAGTTAGAGCTCTGGTTTTTGGATTATAAATTGGATGAGTCAAAATATAAAACTGATTTAGAAGCAAAACAAAATAACGATTCTTACGAAGTCGCTCTACGAGTTAGAACAAAACTGGTCAATCTCAAAACCAAAGAAATCAAAGAACAAGAAGTTTTTTTAACTGATTTCCCCTTAATGACTGAGAGGGGAACTTTTATTGTTAATGGGGTAGAAAGAGTGGTAATTTCTCAATTGATTCGCTCGCCAGGAGCCTTTTTTACTGCTCAAAATATTGCCGGAAAAAATTATTTTGGAGCCAAAGTTATTCCCAATCGGGGGGCCTGGCTGGAATTTGAAACGGATAGCTCGGGAGCAATTGGAGTAAAAATTGATAGGAAAAGAAAGGTAATGGCGACGACTCTCTTGCGTGCCTTTGGTATTGATAAGGATTCGCAGCTCCGCGAACTCTTCCAGGATGTTAACAAAGGTGAAATAGATTTCATTGAAGAGACCTTAAAAAGAGATTTAACTCACAATCAAGCCGAGGCTTTAGTTGAAATTTACGGTAGATTAAGACCCGGTGATATGGGTACGCCTGACACTGCCAAAGATCTAATCTTTAATATTTTTTTTAATTTTGGCAGATACGATATTTCTAAAGTGGGACGCTGGAGGATGTATCAAAGATTATCAGAGTTAGCTAAACAAAAACCAGAAGCAGAAGTCAAAAATTCAAAATTCAACCACAGCCCATTTCCAATAGGCTGGGTTGCCCAGCCCTTTAGTAAGGGCTTTCAACCACAGCCCATTTCCAATGGGCTGGGTTGCCCAGCCCTTTAATAAGGGCTGTGGCAAAATTCAAAATTCAAAATTACAAGCCAAAACTACAACCCAAGGACGGGAGCTCCCGCTTCGCGGGAAGCTCTCGCGTCCCGACCCACCACCCTCCCAAAGGGCCCCTCGTCAAAAGTTAGATGAGGAAATTACTACAGAAGATAGAGTATTAAAACCCGAGGACGTGGTGGCTGTGCTAAGAGAGATAATCCGGCTCAATAACGACCCCGAAGGAAAGCCTGACCAGATTGACCATTTAGGTAATAGAAGGGTGAGAGCTTTAAATGAATTATTGATTAACAGATTGAGAGTCGGGTTAGTGAGAATGGAAAGAATAATTAAAGATAGGATGTCAACCCTGGATATTTATACCTTAACTCCGGTTCAAATCGTCAATCCCCGGCCAGTGATGGCAGTAGTTAAGGAGTTTTTCACCTCAAGCCAGATGAGCCAATTTATGGACAATGAAAATCCTTTAGCCGAGTTGGAGCACAAAAGAAGGTTATCAGCTACCGGACCCGGTGGACTGACCAGAGAAAGGGCTGGTTTTGAAGTCAGGGATGTTCAGCCTTCCCATTATGGTCGAATTTGCCCAATCCAAACTCCCGAAGGACCAAATATTGGATTGGTGGGCCACATGTCTTCTTTTGCCAGGGTTAATCCCTATGGTTTTCTGGAAACCCCCTATTTTAAAGTCGAGAATGGAAAAATAATAGGGTGGCGGGAGGGTGGCGTCCATTATCTCAATGCTTACGAAGAAGAAAGATATAACATTGCCTCAGGAGCAATATCCATTGATGGGAGGGGTAATATTATTACCAAAAAGGTGGAAGCCAGAATTAAAGGTGAACCAGGTATATCGGATAGGGAGGAAATTGATTTTATTGATGTTTCTCCAGAACAATCTATTTCCATTGGCACTTCTTTAATTCCCTTTTTACAAAATGATGACGCTAACCGGGCACTCATGGGTTCAAATATGGAGCGCCAGGCCGTACCCTTGATTAAACCCGAGCCACCTTTAGTGATGACCGGAGTAGAGGAAAGGGTGGCCAGGGATTCGGGCCTGGAGGTGATTTCGGATGTTGATGGTATAGTAACTGAAGTCGATGCCAACCACATTACAATAAAGTCAAAAGTCTATAATTTAAAGACTTTTATTCGGACCAATCAGTACACTTGTTTTCATCAAAAACCGGTAGTTAAAAAGGGAAAAATCGTGAAAAAGGGAGATGTTTTGACTGATGGCGGTGCAATTTCTAAAGGACATTTGAGCTTGGGTCAAAATATTTTGGTTGCTTTTTTATCCTGGCGGGGAGGAAATTTTGAAGATGCGAGCTTGGGTCAAAATATTTTGGTTGCTTTTTTATCCTGGCGGGGAGGAAATTTTGAAGATGCCATTTTAATTTCCGAAAGATTAGTTAAAGACGATACTTATACCTCAATTTATATGGAGAGTTTTAGCTGCGATATTAGAGAAACAAAATTGGGACCAGAAACAACTACCAGCGACATCCCCAATGTCTCTGAAGAAAAATTAAAAGATTTAGACGAAGAAGGAATTATTAGAATTGGGGCTGAAGTTGGACCAAATGATATTTTAGTTGGAAAAATTTCTCCAAAAGGAGAAGCTGATTTAACAGCTGAAGAAAGATTGCTACGAGCGATTTTTGGAGAAAAAGCCAGGGAGGTGAAAGATACTTCTCTTTTGATGGAACACGGGAAAAGGGGGAGGGTTATGGGAGTGAAAGTCTTTTCTCGAGAATTAGGCCATAAATTACAACCCGGGGTGATAAAAAAAATTGAAGTAGAAGTGGCTGAAGTTCGAAAAATTCGGGCCGGAGATAAATTATCTGGAAGGCATGGAAATAAGGGTGTAATTTCAAAAGTTTTACCGGTTGAGGAAATGCCATTTTTAGAAGATGGTACCCCGATGGACATAATTTTAAATCCCTTAAGTGTTGCCTCGAGAATGAATTTAGGTCAGATTTTAGAAACCCATCTGGGTTTATCTGCTAAAAATCTTGGATACTATGCTATTTCTCCAGCTCTCTCTGGAGCAACAGAAAAAGAGATCAAAGAAGAATTAAGAAACGCCCAACTTCCCGAAGATGGGAAAGTTACTCTTTATGATGGCAGAACCGGAGTTACTCTTTATGATGGCAGAACCGGTCTTCCCTTTCCAGAAAAAATTACCGTAGGTTTTTTATATATGATGAAATTAATTCACATGGTTGAAGACAAAATTCACATGAGATCTATTGGTCCTTATTCTCTGATTACCCAGCAACCTTTGGGAGGAAAGGCCCAATTTGGCGGTCAGAGATTTGGAGAAATGGAGGTTTGGGCTTTGGAAGGTTATGGGGTGGCGAATATTTTGCAAGAAATGCTAACCATAAAATCTGATGATGTTCTAGGAAGAGCAGCTGCTTATGAGGCCATTTTGAAGGGAGAAGAAATTAAACCACCAAATGTTCCAGCCTCCTTTAACCTTTTGGTAGCAGAATTGAAGTCACTGGGGTTGAGTGTTGAAGTAAAAGAGAAACCTAAAGAAGAAACTAAATAGAAATTGGTAGAAATTTGTTCACTTCGCTCGCGAAACTTGTTGCATAAATTTCTATTAATTTCGCAGCCGAAGGCTGCAAGTTTCAATAAGTTTCTATCTATTATGCGCGTCCAAGATTTAGAATCAATTCGAATAAAATTAGCCTCACCCGAGGAGATTTTAAGTTGGAGTCATGGTGAGGTGACAAAACCTGAAACCATAAATTACCGAACTCAAAGGGCGGAAAAAGACGGGCTTTTTTGTGAAAAAATTTTTGGTCCGGAAAAAGATTATGAATGTTATTGCGGAAAATATAAAAGAATTCGTTATAAAGGCATAATTTGTGACCGATGTGGGGTGGAAGTGACAAAGGCTCAGGTCAGACGTGAAAGGATGGGCCATATTAAGTTAGCAACTCCTTGTTCTCATATCTGGTTTTTAAGGGGAGTGCCTTCGAGAATAGGTCAGATATTGGACCTGCCAATGCAACAACTAGAGAGGGTAATTTATTTTGCTAACCATATTGTTACCAATGTTAATGAAGAAGCTAAAAAGAAGGTCTTAGAGGAGATTGAAAAAGAATACAAACAAAAACTCAAAACTCAAAACTACCTACCCCCCCGCCACCCTCCTGCTAAGGCGGGCCCCTCGTCAAAACTCAAAACTACAGCTAAAAACTCAAAACTTAAAAAGCCAAAATTACAGGAATTGAAAACGGCAAGAGATAAGGCTCGGGAAGAAGTTTTATCAATCAAGCCATTAAGAATTTTATCTGAGGTTGAATATAATACTTTGGCCCTGAAATATGGAGAGGTTTTTGAGGCTGGAACAGGAGCCGAAACTTTAAGAAAAATCTTTGAAAAAAATGATTTGAAAAAAGAAATTGAAAAATTAAAAAATGAGTTAGAAAAGATAACTCCGGCAAATCGAAGGAAAATTTTGCAAAGATTAAGAATTTTTCAGGGAATGGAAAGGGCAAAAATTAGACCGGAGTGGATGTTTTTAACTGTTTTACCGGTGCTGCCACCTGATTTGCGGCCGATGGTTCAATTGGATGGCGGTCGTTATGCCTCTTCCGACTTAAATGATTTATACCGGAGAGTAATCAATAGGAATAATAGACTTAAATATCTTTTGGAAATCGGGGCTCCGGAAGTAATTGTCAGAAATGAAAAAAGGATGTTGCAAGAAGCGGTTGATTCCTTAATTGATAATGGGATGAGAAAGGGAACCACCACTCAAGCCACAACCGGAGGAAGGAGATTGTTGAAATCCCTGGCTGATATGCTCAAAGGAAAGCAGGGAAGATTTCGCCAAAATCTTTTGGGTAAGCGGGTTGATTATTCTGGTCGGTCAGTGATTGTGGTTGGGCCAGAATTAAAAATTAATCAGGTTGGAATTCCAAAGAAAATGGCTCTGGAGCTTTTTAAGCCATTTGTTATCAAGAAAATTTTAGACAAAGAACTGGCCTATAATGTAAGATCGGCCTCGAGACTTATTGATGAGGAAACCGATGAGGTCTGGGAAAACCTAGAGGAAGTGGTCAAGGATAAATTAGTTTTATTAAACAGAGCCCCGACTTTGCACCGACTTTCTATCCAGGCCTTCTATCCAATACTTATCGAGGGAGAATCAATCAGAGTTCATCCTATGATTTGTAAGGCCTTTAATGCTGATTTTGATGGCGACCAAATGGCCGTTCATTTACCCCTATCCGATATAGCCCAAAAAGAGGCCAAAGAAAAAATGCTGACCAGTTCAAATTTGTTGAAACCGGCTACCGGTACGCCAATTGTCACTCTTTCTCAGGATATTGCTCTGGGCTGTTATTGGTTGACAAAGATTATTGAAGAGGCTCAGGCGGAAGTCCCAATATTTGGTTCGCCAGAAGAAGCCATTTTAGTCCAGGAGTTTGGAAAAATTGATTTAAGAACGAAAATTAAGGTCAGGTTTAAAAGTAAATTCATTGAAACCAGTGTCGGAAGGATTTTATTTAATCAAGCCTTACCAGATGATTTTCCTTTTCAAAATCAGCAAATTCGGGTAAAAGATCTGGAAAATATAAGTGGCCAAATTTTTGAAAAATATGATTCCCAAATTGTTGAAGAAACCTTAGACAAAATTAAGAAGTTGGGGTTTGAGTATTCGACTTTGTCTGGAATTACCTGGGGCATGGATGACTTGATTATACCTCCTCAAAAATCAAAAATTATCGAAGAAGCTGAAAGAGAAATAGAGAATATTGAAAGCCATTTCAAAAAGGGACTTTTATCTAATGAAGAAAAGCGGGGAAAGGTGATTGAAGTCTGGAGTAAAGTAAAATTAGAAATTGAAAAATTAGTTCCCCAAACCCTGCCTAAAGATGGTCCCGTTTTTCAAATTATTGATGCCGGAGCCAGAGGTTCTTGGGCTCAGCCAGTTCAAATGACCGGGATGAAGGGTTTGGTGATTAATCCGGCCGGCCAAATTATTGAGTTACCGGTTAAGAGTTCTTTTAAAGAAGGATTTAATGTTCTGGAATACTTTATTTCAACTCACGGAGCCAGGAAGGGGACAGCTGATACTGCTCTTCGGACTTCGACTGCTGGCTATTTGACCCGTCGTTTAATCGATGTTGCCCACGAAGTAATAATTGAAGAAGAAGATTGTCGAGATGAGGTTGGAATTGAGATTTGGAGAAGAGATGCTGAAGAGATTGGCCAGAACTTTTTAGAGAAAATTGTTGGCAGAATATCTTTGGAGAAAATTTCCGGAATTTGTAAAAAAGGAGAGATTATTGATTGGGAAAAAGGGGCAAAAATAATTAAAAAAGGAACGGATCGGGTCAAGGTAAGATCTCCTTTGAGTTGTAAATCGGTTCGGGGGATTTGCCAAAAATGTTATGGTTGGGATTTTGGAAGGAATGAGTTAATTGAATTGGGTGAGGCGGTGGGAGTTGTGGCTGCTCAGGCAATCGGGGAACCCGGAACCCAATTGACAATGAGAACATTTCATACTGGTGGAGTGGCTGGTGGGGGTGATATCACCTTCGGTTTGCCCAGAGTTCAAGAAATTTTTGAAGCTCGCGTCCCTGGTGGAAGGGCAGAAATGACTCAGAGAGATGGAAAAGTAATAGAAATCACTCCAGAGAGAATAGTAAAAATAAAATCCAAAATCCAAAACCCCGGCTACCCGCATCGCAGATGCAAAACTGAAGTTATGGAATATAAAATTCCGCCGACAGCAGCAATTTTAGTTGAAAAAGGGAAAACTGTTAAAAAAGGAGAACAACTTTGTGAAGGAAATCTAGATTTAAAAGATTTGTTTAAATTATCCGGCAAAGAAAAAACCTGTCACTATATACTAAAAGAAATCCAAAGAATTTATGTTTCTCAGGGAGCTCAAATCCATGATAAACATTTAGAAGTCATTATTCGTCAAATATTTTCCAGAGTAAAGATCAAAGACTCGGGTGACTCCGACTTTACTCCCGGCCAAATAGTAGAAAGAGCAAAATTTCTGGAGGAAAATAGCCGGCTAAGAAAAGAAGGGAAAAAAACAGCCAAAGCTATACCCATTTTGCTTGGAATTTCTCGAGTAGCTTTAACTACCGACTCATTTTTGTCGGCTGCTTCTTTTCAAGAAACCTCGAGGGTATTAATTAAAGCAGCCATTGAAGGAAGAGAGGATAAATTGAGAGGATTGAAAGAAAATGTAATAATTGGAAAATTGATACCAGCGGGTACCGGTTTTAAAAAGTAAAGAAAAGATGATATATTAAAATTGGGTAAATGGGATTTAGATACGAACCCCCCTTAGAAATCACAGTACTAATGGGGTTCACAAAGTCGATTGTTAAAAAAAATTACAAGAATTTCTAACGGGGTGAAAAAAAGGAGAAATAAAAAAATAAAAAAAGTGGCTTTAAAAGAAAAAAAAACCCTCTTGGTTTTGCCAGAAGAGACTAAAAAATGGATTTTCGGACTCGTCTTTTTTATTTTAGCTATTATTGTTTCTCTGAGTTTTTTTGAATTATCTGGAATAGCTGGTAAAGCCATCATGAATGGCCTTTCTCGGTTGATTGGTAACGGGGTCTTTGCCATTCCCCTGATTTTAATCTTGGGAGGTTTAGTGTTCTTTTTCACCCGCTATCAAAATTTTTTTGGGCCGTTAATTTTGGCTTCTCTGCTTTTAATTTTAGGTATTTGTGGGATTATTGAGTGTTTAAAACCCAACCTTAAAGAAGGGGGATATCTAGGGTTAATTTCCCTGCCCTTCTTAAAACTTTTTGGTTTTTTGGTAAGTCAAATAATTTTAGGCGGGATAATTATTTGCGGAATTTTTATTTTTTGGCATCTTTTAAAGCAACCCGCGGCTGAAAAAAAACCCTCCTTGCCCGCCGAAGCTCCAGCTAAAGTGGGTCTAATTAGAAGAATCTTTGCCCCGCGTTTTAAGGTCAAAGAAGTTGAACCTAAAATAAAAGAAAAAGCCACCCAGCCTCCGGCTGGGTGGGTCCCTTCGCCAGAATTAAAGGTTAAAGAGGGACCCCAAAAGCCATTTATTTCTGAAGTGGAATACAAATTACCACCTTTTGAATTATTAGATTCTGATAAAGGTGCCCCTTCGGCTGGCGACGTCAGAATAAATTCAGCAATTATTAAAAGAACTCTCGAAAATTTTTCCATCCCGGTTGAGATGTCGGAAATAAATATCGGCCCGACAGTAACCCAATATACTTTAAAACCAGCCGATGGAATAAAACTCTCAAAAATTACTGCTCTTTCCAATGATTTGTCTTTGGCTTTGGCCAGTCATCCAATTCGAATCGAAGCTCCAATTCCTGGCAAACCCCTAGTTGGAATTGAAGTTCCCAATAAAGTCAGAGCAGCCGTTAGGTTAAGAGATTTAATTCAAAATCCCCAATTTCAGCAGGCTAGTTCTAATTTAACTTTTGCTTTGGGAAGAGATGTTTCGGGAAACCCGCTTCATGCCGATTTATCTCGAATGCCCCATTTATTAGTTGCTGGTTCCACCGGAACAGGGAAAACCATATTTTTGAATAGTTTAATTCTTTCACTTCTCTATCGGAACTCGCCGGAAATTTTGAGATTTATTTTGATTGATCCAAAAAGAGTTGAGTTCCCGGTTTATGAAGGCCTTCCTCATCTTTTATGTCCGGTCATTTTTGATGCTCAAAAGACCATAAATAGTTTAAAATGGTTGGTTTCGGAAATGGAAAGAAGATTTGAAATTTTATCGGAAGAAAAATGTCGCGATATTACGAGCTTCAATGAAATAGCTTTCAGGGAGGGGACTCAATCCCTGCCCTACATTATTTTAATCATTGATGAATTAGCCGATTTAATGGCAGCCAGGGGTAGAGAAGTGGAAGCCGGAATTGTTAGGCTCGCCCAGATGGCCAGAGCCGTTGGCATTCATTTGGTGGTAGCTACTCAAAGACCATCGGTGGAGGTAATCACCGGTTTAATTAAGGCTAATATTACTTCCAGAATTACTTTTCAGGTTGCTTCCCAGGTTGATTCGAGAACTGTTTTAGATATGGCTGGTGCCGAGAAACTTTTGGGTTTAGGAGACATGCTTTTTGTTTCAGCCGAAATCGTCAAACCAAGAAGAATCCAGGGACCCTATGTTTCAGAAAAGGAGGTGAGGAGGGTGGTAAATTATATAAAAATTCAAAATTCAAAATTCCGGGTACCTGCCGAACGGGTGCCAAAATTAGAGGAAGGAATTTTAGACTACACCCTCCCACCACCCAATAAATTAGCAGAAGATTTAGAGAAAACTCTTGAGGCGCCATCTGGGACAGGATTCGAAGGTTTCTATACCGGTGAAGATCCTTTGTATGAGGAGGCAAAAAGAGTGGTCATTGAAGCCAGAAAAGCTTCGGCCTCCCTTTTACAGAGAAGATTAAGGATAGGCTATGCCAGAGCAGCGAGGTTAATTGATACGTTAGAAGAAAGGGGAGTAGTTGGCCCTGGAGAAGGAGCAAAGCCCCGAGAAATTTTAATAAAAACTGAGGAAGAGGAAGACGATGAAGGCTGGCAAAAAATTTAAACGGTAGCGAAAACCCCGCCCCCTAGACTGTTTGTATTTTTTTAAAAAAGAATTAAAATATTATAATAGCACTCAATAAGTCCTCACAAGAAGAATTACTGCTGAGGGGGCGGGGTGCTCACTACGTTCGCATATGACAAAGAAAAAAGAGGAAAAAATAGAAAAAACTGGTTTAGAAGAAGCAGTAGAAGAAATCAAACAACGCTTTGGTGAAGGAGCGATAATGAAATTAAAAGATGTGAGAGCGTCTGATGTTGATGTAATTCCAACTGGATCTATCTCTTTGGATATGGCTCTGGGAGTAAAGGGTATCCCCCGGGGAAGGGTAATTGAAATCTATGGCCCAGAATCTAGCGGAAAAAGCACCTTAGCCCTTCATATTTTAGCTGAGGCTCAAAAACAAGGCGGAGTGGGAGCTTTTGTCGATGCTGAGCATGCTTTGGATCCAGATTATGCCAGAAAAATTGGAGTTAATGTTGATGATTTATTAATTTCCCAGCCAGATTCAGGAGAGCAGGCCTTGCAGATTGTTGAGACCTTGGTTAGATCAGGCGAAGTCGATGTTATTGTTGTTGATTCGGTAGCCGCCTTAGTCCCCCAGGCAGAAATTGCTGGAGAAATGGGCGAATTTCAGATTGGCCTTCAGGCCCGTTTAATGTCGCAAGCCTTGCGAAAATTGTCAGGAATTATTTCCAAAACAAAAACGGTTCTGATTTTCTTAAATCAGACCAGAATGAAAATTGGAGTTTTATTTGGAAATCCTGTAACCACTTCTGGAGGGTTAGCCTTAAAATTTTATTCTTCTTGTCGAATTGAATTAAGAAGAATTGCCCAGATAAAACACGGAGAGGAAATTATTGGAAGCAGGATTAAAGCCAAAATTGTTAAAAATAAAGTTGCCGCTCCCTTTAAAACCACCGAGTTTGATATTTATTATAATGAGGGAATTTCTAAATTCGCTGATATTATTAACACCGGGATTAGGCAGGGTCTAATAAAAAAAGCCGGCTCTTGGCTTGAGTATGAAAATATTAAACTGGGTCAGGGCCTGGAAGCGGCTAAAAACTTTTTAAAAGAAAATCCTGAAATCGTTGAGAAAATTGGAAAAGCTATCTTTGAGAAAGTTTAACTATTTTTTTCCTAGAAGGTAATAGTGATTATTTTGCGTTCAATGAATCTTCGATTCATCTCAATCACCAAGTGCTAGCGAAGGTGGAAAAGAAGAGAATCTTCTTTGACTTTCAATAAATCTTTGATTTATTTTGATGTGTAAGGAAGCAGTCCAAGGTGACGTGCTTTTTTTATTGCTTTAGAAAGTTTACGTTGATGTTTAGAACAAACTCCGGTTCTTTTTTTTCCTCTAATTTTAGCCAATCCAGAAATAAACTTTCGCAAAAGTTCGGTATCTTTAAAATCAATTTCCTTTATGTCGCGCTGGCAAAAATAACACACCATGGTGATGAAAATTGAATTAACCAATATAACAATTTTTTTTCTTTATATTTTTAATCTTCTCTAATGATTGTAAGTTTTTTAAAGCCCAGCATTGTTTAAATTCAAAATCGTTTGGCGTAGTGTAATTAAATAAACTTTTCGGCTTTACATGGTCAACTACCCAATAACTCCCATAATTACCCCAGTTCATTTTACTGTTAAATTGTTTTTCTAAATATTCCATTAATTCTCTTAAAGTATAACCAACTAGAATTTCCCATCCTTTTCTATCTTTCTTGCCTTTTAAAGACCTAGCAATCGCCGAACCCATATTTTCATCGAGGCGATATTTTGGATCTGTCTTCCTTCTGTATTTTTGCCATTCTCCTTTATACCGTAATATTTCTTCTTTGTTTTTCTGATTATAATTTTTGTGACGCCACTCCACCTTTTCTCTATTTTTCTGATAATACTCTTTAGATTGTTGTAATATTTTCTTTCTATTCTTTTGATACCACTTTTTATGATATTGTGCTATTTTTTCCCAATTCCCTCGATAATATTCTCTGTGACGCAATTGCACTTTCTCTTTATTTTTTTGATACCATTTCTTTCCGTACAATCGCATTCTCTTTAGTATTTTTTCTTTATTCCTTTGATAATACCCCTTCTTATTTTGTCGTTCCTTTTCTTTGTTTTTATAAGCCATAATTAAAACCTCCTTTGGTTACTCACGGTGCAGGAACACATAGAAAGAAGATAACCTTTATCCTATTATAGTTCTTCCCACCCTTTTCTCAAAAAAATTTCAAAAAGGGATTTTGCTTATATCAATTTCTCCCTCTCCTTCTTCTTCAATAATGGGGATTTCTTCTTTGG
>Ga0210005_1002004_pt1 | contig 12304 bp, 8 predicted proteins | sample CryGey02umfilter_3_FD_183961 | JGI IMG/M metagenome (GOLD analysis project Ga0210005, IMG submission 183961) | Groundwater microbial communities from aquifer in Utah, USA - Crystal Geyser 4/9/14 0.2 um filter (SPAdes) (version 3) | ecosystem: Environmental > Aquatic > Deep subsurface >... | reverse complement strand
AGCGACCACCTGTTTCTGGAAGGGGATGGAGAACAATTTCCCCGAGCATCGTTTCAACATCATCGACACCCCGGGGCACGTGGACTTCACCATCGAGGTGGAGCGTTCCATGCGTGTGCTGGATGGTGCCTGCATGGTGTATTGCGCGGTGGGTGGTGTGCAGCCGCAGTCTGAAACCGTTTGGCGCCAAGCCAATAAGTATCACGTGCCACGCTTGGCGTTTGTGAACAAGATGGACCGCTCCGGCGCCAACTTCTTCAAGGTAGTCGAGCAGATGCAGACGCGTCTGAAAGCCACTCCGGTGCCAATCGTGATCCCGATCGGCGCAGAAGATAATTTCGCGGGTGTGGTCGATCTGGTCAAGATGAGAGCCATTTACTGGGATGAGGCATCGCAGGGGATGAAGTTTGACTACCGTGAGATTCCGCCAGAATTGGTTGCTACGGCTACCGAGTGGCGCGAGAAAATGGTGGAATCAGCAGCCGAAGCCTCGGAAGAGTTGATGAACGCGTATCTGGAAAATGGCGAATTGAGTCAGGACCAGATCAATCTCGGCTTGCGTACCCGTACCATCGCCTGTGAGATTCAGCCGGTGTTGTGTGGCTCCGCGTTCAAGAACAAGGGTGTGCAGCGCATGCTGGACGCGGTGATTGAGTTCTTGCCGGCGCCGGTCGACATCCCGGATGTGGAGGGTGAGACCGAGGAAGGTGAACAGATCACGCGCAAGGCGGACGACAAAGAGAGCTTCTCCGCACTTGCATTCAAACTGATGACCGATCCGTTCGTGGGGCAGTTGACGTTCGTGCGGGTGTATTCCGGCGTGCTGAAGAAAGGCGATACGGTGTACAACCCGATTCGCGGCAGGAAAGAGCGTATCGGCCGTATCGTGCAGATGCACGCAAATGAACGGCAAGAGATCGACGAGATTCTCGCGGGTGACATCGCGGCCTGTATTGGCCTGAAGGAGGTCACCACCGGTGAAACGTTGTGCGATCCGGGCAAGCCGATCATCCTCGTGCGCATGGTATTCCCGGAGCCGGTGATTCACGTTGCGGTCGAACCAAAGACCAAAGCTGACCAGGAAAAGATGGGTATCGCGCTGGGGCGTCTCGCGCAGGAAGATCCATCGTTCCGCGTGCGTACCGATGAGGAATCGGGGCAAACCATCATTTCCGGCATGGGCGAGTTGCACCTGGAAATTCTGGTAGACCGCATGAAGCGCGAATTCGGTGTGGAAGCCAATGTTGGCGCACCACAGGTGGCCTATCGCGAGGCCATTCGCAAGTCGGTCGAGATCGAAGGCAAGTATGCCAAGCAGACGGGTGGCCGCGGTCAATACGGCCATGTCTGGCTCAAGATGGAGCCGAATGGGGCGGGTAAGGGTTTCGAATTTATCGACGCGATCAAGGGCGGCACTGTTCCGCGTGAATTTATTCCTGCAGTGGAAAAAGGTTTGCGCGAGACCCTGCCGAGCGGTGTACTGGCCGGCTTCCCGGTGGTGGATGTCAAGGTCACGTTGTTCGACGGTTCCTACCATGACGTGGACTCCAACGAAAACGCGTTCAAGATGGCGGCGTCGATGGCGTTCAAGGACGGTATGCGCAAGGCCAGTCCTGTGTTGTTGGAGCCGATGATGTCGGTGGAAGTGGAAACGCCGGAGGATTACACAGGTACCGTGATGGGTGACTTGTCTTCCCGTCGCGGCATGGTGCAGGGGATGGATGACATGGCTGGCGGGGGGAAATCGGTCAAAGCTGAAGTACCGTTGTCGGAAATGTTCGGTTACTCCACTTCATTGCGCTCTGCTACCCAGGGCCGAGCGACTTACACCATGGAATTCAAGCATTATGCCGAAGCGCCAAAGAATGTCGCGGAAGCGATCATGAACAAGAAATAATTTTGATTTATCAAGAAATAATTTTGATTTATAAGGATAATTATCATGGCAAAGAGCAAATTTGAACGTACCAAACCGCACGTAAACGTCGGCACGATCGGCCACGTTGACCACGGCAAGACCACGCTGACGGCGGCGATCACCACCGTGCTGTCGAAGAAATTTGGCGGCGAAGCCAAGGCCTATGACCAGATTGACGCGGCGCCGGAAGAAAAGGCGCGCGGCATCACGATCAACACCGCCCACGTCGAATACGAAACGGCCAACCGCCACTACGCCCACGTTGACTGCCCGGGCCACGCCGACTACATCAAGAACATGATCACCGGCGCCGCGCAGATGGACGGCGCGATCCTGGTCGTCTCCGCGGCTGACGGCCCGATGCCGCAGACGCGTGAGCACATCCTGCTGGCACGCCAGGTCGGCGTCCCTTACATCATCGTGTTCATGAACAAATGCGACATGGTTGACGACGAAGAGCTGCTGGAACTGGTCGAAATGGAAATTCGCGAGCTGCTCTCCAAGTACGACTTCCCGGGTGACGACATCCCCATCATCAAAGGCTCCGCACTCAAAGCCCTTGAAGGTGACCAGAGCGACATCGGCGAGCCCGCCATCTTCCGCCTGGCCGAAGCGCTGGACACCTACATTCCGCAACCCGAGCGCGCACTGGACGGCGCCTTCCTGATGCCGGTGGAAGACGTGTTCTCCATCTCCGGACGCGGCACCGTCGTCACCGGCCGTATCGAGCGCGGCATCGTCAAGGTGGGCGACGAACTCGAAATCATCGGTATCAAACCCACGCTCAAGACCACCTGCACCGGCGTTGAAATGTTCCGCAAACTGCTCGATCAGGGTCAGGCAGGCGACAACGTCGGCGTATTGCTGCGCGGCACCAAGCGCGAAGAAGTCGAGCGCGGCCAAGTGCTGGCCAAACCCGGCTCGATCACCCCGCACACCAAGTTCACCGCCGAGATCTACGTGCTGGGCAAGGACGAAGGCGGCCGTCACACCCCGTTCTTCCAGGGCTATCGTCCGCAGTTCTACTTCCGCACCACCGACGTGACCGGCGCGGTCGAACTGCCGGCCGGCACCGAGATGGTGATGCCGGGCGACAACGTCAGCATCACGGTGAGCCTGATCAACCCGATCGCGATGGAAGAAGGCCTGCGTTTCGCGATTCGCGAAGGCGGTCGTACCGTCGGCGCGGGAGTGGTTGCCAAGGTGATCGAGTAAAGAGATGTGAAAAGTGAAAAGTGAAAAGTGAAACAAGGTGATGGTTGCCACGTTTCACAATTCACGTTTCACCTTTCACTGAATAATTAGGCCAGTAGCTCAATTGGTAGAGTATCGGTCTCCAAAACCGAGGGTTGGGGGTTCGAGACCCTCCTGGCCTGCCAGTTATTAAAGAAGAACGGACGTAAATGGCTGACAAAATCAAACTGCTGATCGCTTTCCTGTTCATTGTGGCGGGGGTGGTCGGCTTCTATGCGCTGGGTGATGCGGCGGCGGTAATGCGCGTCGCATCGGTGCTGTTCGGCGTGTTGGCGGCGGCGGGTATGTTCTGGACTTCGTCACAGGGCAAGCGTTTCTTTGGTTTTGCCGGTGACTCGGTGAACGAGGCGAAACGTGTGGTGTGGCCAACGCGCAAGGAGACGATGCAGACAACCGGTATCGTGATTTTGTTTGCGGTGGTGATGGCACTGTTCCTGTGGGCGGTGGATGCGAGTCTGTTGCTGATGGTCAACAAGTTGATGGGACGGGGGGATTGATGGCCAAGCGTTGGTATGTGGTGCATACGTACTCGCAATTTGAGAAGAGCGTACAGCGCGCTTTGCTGGAGCGCATTGAGCGCGCCGGCATGCAGGATATGTTCGGTCAGGTTCTGGTTCCGGTCGAAGAAGTGGTCGAACTGAAATCCGGCCAGAAAAGTATCAGTGAGCGCAAGTTCTTCCCCGGCTATCTGCTGGTCGAGATGGAAATGACGGACGACACCTGGCACTTGGTGAAAAGCTTGCCGAAAGTGACCGGCTTTCTCGGCGGCAGCGCGATGAAGCCCTCTCCAATCTCCGAAAAGGAAGTCGAGACCATCATGCAGCAGATGCAGGCTGGCGTGGAGAAACCGCGGCCCAAGGTGCTGTTTGAGGTAGGAGAGGCGGTGCGGGTCAAGGAAGGTCCGTTCACCGACTTTAACGGCATGGTGGAAGATGTCAATTATGACAAGAGCAAACTGCGGGTTGCGGTCACCATTTTTGGCCGTGCGACACCGGTGGAATTGAGTTTCGGGCAAGTCGAAAAGGCCTGATCAACGCAGGCCTGAGAATTCGGGGCTGAAAGCAGGAGTAGCAATCGTTTTTTTTAACGGGGAGCGTATCGGAGTCGTTGCGGTATGCGTTTAACCCACTGAAAAGGAGTAGCAACGTGGCAAAGAAAATCGTCGGCTATATCAAGCTGCAAGTTCCGGCCGGTAAGGCCAATCCCAGTCCTCCTATTGGCCCGGCTTTGGGTCAGCGCGGTCTGAACATCATGGAATTCTGCAAGGCGTTCAACGCGCAGACCCAGGGTGTCGAGCCTGGCCTGCCTATTCCCTGCGTGATCACCGCCTATGCGGACAAGAGCTTTACCTTTGTGATGAAGACGCCGCCCGCCAGCATCCTGATCAAGAAGGCTGCCGGCGTGCAGAAGGGCAGCAAGACGCCGCATACCGACAAGGTCGGCAAGCTGACGCGTCAGCAAGCGGAAGACATTGCCAAAACCAAGCAGCCGGATCTGACGGCGGCCGATATGGATGCGGCGGTGCGCACCATCGCCGGTAGCGCGCGCAGCATGGGTATTACCGTGGAAGGGGTGAAATAACATGGCACAAGTTTCCAAACGCTATAAAGCGATCGCTGCACAAGTCGATCGCAACAAGCTGTATGTGCTGGACGAAGCGCTGAAGCTGGTGAAAGAAACGGCCAAGGCCAAGTTCGATGAATCCATCGATGTGGCAGTGAATCTGGGTGTGGATGCCAAGAAGTCCGACCAATTGGTGCGTGGCTCGGTCGTGCTGCCCAAGGGCACCGGCAAGACGGTGCGCGTGGCGGTGTTCGCGCAAGGCGCAAAAGCTGAAGAAGCCAAGGCAGCCGGGGCCGACATCGTCGGTTTCGACGATCTGGCCGAAAGTATCAAGGCGGGCAAGATGGATTTCGACATCGTCATCGCTGCGCCGGATGCGATGCGCATCGTCGGCCAGTTGGGCCAGATCCTCGGTCCGCGCGGTCTGATGCCGAACCCCAAGGTGGGCACGGTGGCGGCTGATGTGGCGGGTGCGGTGAGAAATGCCAAGGCCGGTCAGGTGCAATACCGCACCGACAAGAACGGTATCGTGCAATGCACCATCGGGCGCGCTTCGTTCGCGCCGGAAGCGCTGCGCGAAAATTTGCTGGCGTTGATCGATGCGCTGAACAAGGCGAAGCCGGCCGGTGTCAAGGGTGTGTATCTGAAAAAGGTCGCGATCTCCAGCACCATGGGTGTCGGGATTCGCGTCGAGCAGGCCAGCCTGGCTGCGTAATGTTTTGAATTTGATGGCAGGTTTTCCTGTTGTCATTTGTTCTTTGGACTGCTGGCGTGGCTGGCAGCATCAAAGACCGTAGGTGTCGGAAGCGCGGTTGGCGGAAGACTTAATTGACGGCAGTTGCGTCGGCCCACGCAGATGGTGTGCCCGCAAGCGGAGAGTGTGGTTGATTCCCTGTCTTGAGGTCGCGGTCATTAATCAAGGAGTATCGAGCCCAGGCAAGATATTCCACTGTGAGGATGGAGGAAGACTTTGGGTCTCAATCTGCAAGAAAAGCAAGCGGTGGTCGCGGAAGTCAGCGCACAAGTGGCGCAGGCCCAGACTATCGTGCTGGCCGAGTATCGCGGCATCGAAGTTGGCGACATTACCAGATTGCGTGCCAATGCACGCCAGTCCGGGGTGTATCTGCGGGTGTTGAAAAATACACTGGCACGCCGTGCGGTGCAGGGCACTCCGTTCGAGGGGTTGGCTGATCAGATGGTGGGGCCATTGCTATACGGCATCAGCGCTGACGCAGTCGCCGCCGCGAAAGTGGTGCACGAATTCGCCAGAACGAACGACAAGCTGGTGATCAAGGCTGGCGCCTACAACGGCAAGGTGATGGATGTTGCGGGCGTCACTGCCCTCGCTACCGTACCTTCCAAAGAGGTTCTGCTGGCGCAACTGTTGGGTGTGTTGCAATCGCCTGTTTCCGGTCTGGCGCGCGTACTCGCGGCAGTGGCGGAACAGAAAACGGTTACCGCTTAATTTATTCGAACTCTTAATTCAGGAAGAACAAAATGGCATTTGATAAAGACGTATTCTTGGCAGCGCTGGACGGCATGACCGTGCTGGAACTTAATGAACTGGTGAAGGCGGTCGAAGAGAAGTTCGGCGTATCCGCTGCAGCGATGTCGGCACCGGCTGCCGGTGGTGCTGCGGGCGGTGCTGCTGCCGCTGCCGAGCAAACCGAATTCACCGTGGTGCTGACTGCTGTTGGTGACCAGAAGGTTGGCGTGATCAAGGTGGTACGCACCATCACCGGCCTTGGCTTGAAGGAAGCCAAGGATCTGGTTGACAGCGCGCCGAAGCCGGTGAAGGAAGGTGTCAGCAAGGCGGACGCGGATGCGATCGCCAAACAGCTGATCGAAGCTGGCGCAACTGCTGAAATCAAGTAAGCACTGCGTCGTGTAAAAGGCTGACGGGTTTTCCCGTCAGCCTTTTGCCGCTTCTGAAAAGGAAACTGAAACACCGGGCAGAAGCCAGCGGCTAGTGAGTGAAAAAGCGCTTGCTACCCCCTGTCTTCTTGTGCGGGCCGGCCGGATGCCGGGCTCGTACCTGAAAAATGCAAGCAGGCTCTCGCCGCAGGGCGCGAGTTCGCAAACCTTGTTTTCCAACTGTCGTGGAGATTATATGAGCTACTCTTTCACCGAAAAAAAACGCATACGCAAGAGTTTTGCGAAACGCAAAGGTGCACTGCCGGTGCCGTTCCTGCTTTCCACCCAACTGGAATCCTACAGCGCATTCCTGCAGGCATGGACACCGGCGGATCAGCGCAAGAACGATGGCTTGCAAGCCGCGTTCAATTCGATCTTTCCGGTCGAGAGTCATAACAAGTTCGCCCGCCTCGACTTCGTCAGCTACCAGTTGGGCATGCCGCCGTTCGATGTGCGCGAGTGCCAGCAGCGCGGCCTGACCTATGCGTCGCCTTTGCGTGCCCGCGTGCGCCTGACCATCCTCGACAAGGAGTCGTCCAAGCCGAAGGTCAAGGAAGTCAAGGAGCAGGAAGTCTATATGGGCGAGATCCCGCTGATGACCAATACCGGCTCTTTCGTGGTTAACGGCACCGAACGCGTCATCGTTTCCCAGTTGCACCGTTCGCCCGGCGTGTTCTTCGAGCATGATCGCGGCAAGACTCACTCCTCCGGCAAGCTGCTGTTTTCCGCGCGCGTGATTCCTTACCGTGGTTCCTGGCTCGACTTTGAATTCGATGCCAAGGACTTCGTGTATTTCCGTATTGACCGTCGGCGCAAGTTGCCGGCCACCATTCTGTTGAAGTCGCTGGGTTACACGCCGGAGCAGATTCTGGAGATATTTTTCCAGTTTGATACTTTCCATTTCGGCAAGAAAGGTATTCAGTTCGAAGTGGTGCCGGACCGCTTGCGCGGAGAAATCGCGCGCTTCGATATCCTAGGCAAGGGTGGCAAGCTTATCGTCGCCAAGGACAAGCGCGTCACCGTGCGCCATATCCGCGAAATGCAGGAAGCCGGTATCGACAAGTTGACTGTCGCGGAGGATTTCCTGGTTGGCCGTGTGCTGGCACAAAATATTGTTGATAAGGACAGCGGCGAGGTCATTGCCAATGCCAACGACGAGATCACGGAAACCCTGCTGGAAACCCTGCAACAGGCAGGAATTGCCAAGATTCAGACGCTGTACACCAACGAACTGGATCAGGGTGCTTACATCTCGCAGACTTTGCGCATGGATGAAACGACCGACCTGTGGACGGCGCGTGTCGCGATTTATCGCATGATGCGCCCCGGTGAGCCGCCGACAGAAGATGCGGTGGAGGGTTTGTTCAATGGCTTGTTCTTCAATGAAGAGCGCTACAACCTTTCCGCCGTGGGGCGCATGAAGTTCAACCGTCGTGTTGGCCGCACCGAACTGACCGGCGCGAATACGCTGTCCAATGAAGATATTGTGGAAGTGGTGAAGATTCTGGTCGAGTTGCGCAATGGTCGCGGCGAGATCGATGATATCGACCACTTGGGTAATCGTCGTGTGCGTGCCGTGGGCGAGCTGGCAGAGAACCAGTTCCGCGTCGGCCTGGCGCGCGTCGAGCGCGCCGTGAAGGAACGCCTGGGGCAGGCCGAAGCGGACAACCTGATGCCGCACGACCTGATCAATGCCAAACCGATTTCGGCAGCGGTGAAAGAATTCTTTGGCTCTTCGCAGCTGTCGCAGTTCATGGACCAGACCAACCCGCTGGCAGAAGTGACGCACAAGCGTCGCATCTCAGCCCTCGGGCCGGGCGGACTGACGCGCGAACGCGCCGGTTTCGAAGTGCGCGACGTGCACCCGACTCACTATGGCCGTGTGTGCCCGATCGAAACACCGGAAGGCCCGAACATTGGCCTGATCAACTCGCTGGCGCTGTATGCGCGCACCAACGAGTACGGTTTCATCGAAACACCGTATCGCCGCGTGGTCAACAGCCGTGCCACCGATGATGTGGATTATCTGTCCGCGATTGAAGAGGGCAAGTTCACCATCGCGCAGGCGAATGCGGAGCTGGACAAAAAAGGTCATTTCACCAACGACATCGTGTCGGCGCGTCAGCACAACGAATTCGTGCTGGCTGAACCGGACAAACTGGAATACATGGATGTGGCGCCGGCGCAGGTGGTGTCCGTCGCCGCTTCGCTGATCCCGTTTCTGGAACACGATGACGCGAACCGCGCGTTGATGGGTGCCAACATGCAACGCCAGGCGGTGCCGGTGTTGCGTGCGGAAAAAGCATTGGTGGGTACCGGTATCGAACGCACGGTGGCAGTGGACTCGGGTACGGCGGTGCAGGCTTGGCGCGGCGGCCGCGTCGATTACGTGGACTCCGGTCGTATCGTGGTGCGCGTCAATGACGAAGAGACCGTGGCCGGGGAAGTCGGTGTGGATATCTACAACCTGACCAAGTACACCCGCTCCAACCAGAATACCAACATCAACCAGCGTCCGCTGGTGCGTGTCGGCGACGTGATCGCGCGCGGCGACGTGGTGGCAGATGGCGCCTCGACCGACATGGGCGAGCTGGCACTGGGCCAGAACATCATGATCGCGTTCATGCCGTGGAACGGTTACAACTTCGAAGATTCGATCATGATCTCCGAACGCGTGGTCGCGGAAGACCGCTTCACTTCGATCCATATCGAAGAGCTGACGGTGATGGCACGCGACACCAAGCTGGGCACGGAAGAAATCACGCGCGACATCCCGAACCTGTCCGAAGCGCAGATGGCGCGTCTGGACGAGTGCGGCATCGTCCACATCGGTGCGGAAGTCGGCCTGGGTGACGTGCTGGTGGGCAAGGTCACGCCGAAGGGCGAGACCCAACTGACACCGGAGGAAAAATTGCTGCGTGCGATCTTCGGTGAGAAGGCGTCCGATGTGAAGGACACCTCGCTGCGTGTAAAGGCCGGCGTCTCCGGCACCGTGATCGACGTGCAGGTGTTCACCCGCGAGGGGCTGCAGCGCGACAATCGGGCGCAACAGATCATCGACGATGAACTGGTGCGCTACCAGAAAGACCTGGTTGACCAGATGCGTATCGTCGAAGCGGATGCGTTTGCGCGTCTGGAAAAGATGCTGCACAACAAGGTAGCCAACGGCGGGCCGAAGAAACTGGCCAAGGGCACCAGGCTGAACAAGGAATATCTGCACAGTGTGGAGCATCACCAGTGGTTCGACATTCGCCTGGCGGATGACGAGGTTGCTGTGCAAATGGAACAGATCAAGGAAGCGTTGGCACAGAAGCGTGTCGAATTCGACGCGGCCTTTGAACTGAAGAAGAAGAAACTGACGCAGGGCGATGAGTTGCAAGCCGGTGTGCAGAAGATGGTCAAGGTGTATGTGGCGGTGAAGCGCCGTCTGCAGCCCGGCGACAAGATGGCCGGTCGTCACGGTAACAAGGGTGTGGTATCGCGCATCGTGCCGGTGGAAGACATGCCGCACATGGCGGATGGCACGACGGTGGATATCGTGCTCAACCCCCTGGGCGTGCCGTCGCGGATGAACATCGGTCAGGTGCTGGAAGTGCATCTGGGCTGGGCCGCCAAAGGTCTCGGCAAGAAGATTGCCGACATGCTGGCGGCGCAAGCCAAGGTCGCCGACCTGCGCAAGTTCCTCGGCAAGATCTACAAGGGCGAGCAGGCGGAAGAGATTGCTGCATTCACCGACGAAGAGGTGGTCGAGATGTGCCGCAATCTGCGCGCGGGCGTACCGTTTGCCACGCCGGTGTTCGACGGTGCCAGCGAAGAAGAGATCAAGGAGCTGCTGGAGTTGGCCGACTTGCCGGTTTCCGGTCAGATCCAGTTGTACGACGGACGCACCGGCGACGCCTTCGACCGCAAGGTCACCGTCGGTTACATGCACGTGCTGAAGTTGCACCACCTGGTCGATGACAAGATGCACGCGCGTTCTACCGGCCCGTACAGTCTGGTTACGCAACAGCCGCTGGGCGGCAAGGCGCAGTTCGGTGGCCAGCGCTTCGGTGAGATGGAAGTGTGGGCACTGGAAGCTTACGGTGCGGCTTACATCCTGCAGGAGATGTTGACCGTGAAGTCGGACGACGTGAACGGACGGACCAAGGTGTATGAAAACATCGTCAAGGGCGATCACAAAATCGACGCCGGCATGCCGGAATCGTTCAATGTGTTGACCAAGGAAATCCGCTCCCTCGCGATCGATATCGATCTGGAACGTCACTAAGACTGCTGTGCACAAAGCTAAACAAGGAGCTACCACATGAAATCAATATTGGATCTGTTCAAGCAAGTCACGCAAAAGGAAGAATTCGACGCGATCAAGATCGGTCTGGCTTCTCCGGAAAAGATTCGCTCCTGGTCATACGGCGAAGTGAAGAAGCCGGAAACCATCAACTACCGCACTTTCAAGCCGGAGCGCGATGGCCTGTTCTGCGCCAAGATCTTCGGTCCGGTCAAGGATTACGAATGCTTGTGCGGCAAGTACAAGCGGCTCAAGCATCGCGGTGTGATCTGCGAGAAGTGCGGCGTCGAAGTGACGCTGTCCAAGGTGCGCCGCGAGCGGATGGGCCACATCGAGCTGGCTTCGCCGGTGGCGCATATCTGGTTCCTGAAATCACTGCCGTCGCGGCTGGGTATGGTGCTGGACATGACGCTGCGCGACATCGAACGCGTGCTGTATTTCGAAGCCTTTGTGGTGACCGAACCCGGCATGACGCCGTTGAATCGCGGCCAGTTGCTGTCGGAAGACGATTACATCGCCAAGATCGAAGAGTACGGTGATGAGTTCACCGCTGTTATGGGGGCCGAAGGCGTGCGTGCCTTGTTGCATGTACTCGACGTGCCGGCCGAAATCGAGAAGATTCGTGCCGATCTGGAAGCGACCGGATCCGAGACCAAGATCAAGAAATACGCCAAGCGCCTGAAGGTGCTGGAGGCCTTCATGCAGTCCGGCATCAAGCCGGAGTGGATGGTGCTGGAAGTGTTGCCGGTGCTGCCGCCCGAGCTGCGTCCGCTGGTGCCGCTGGATGGCGGACGTTTCGCCACCTCCGACCTGAACGATCTGTATCGCCGCGTCATCAACCGCAACAACCGCCTGCGTCGCCTGCTCGAACTGAAGGCGCCGGACATCATCGTGCGCAACGAAAAGCGCATGTTGCAGGAGTCGGTCGATTCGCTGCTGGACAACGGCCGTCGCGGCAAGGCGATGACCGGCGCCAACAAGCGCCCGCTGAAATCGCTGGCTGACATGATCAAGGGCAAGGGCGGTCGTTTCCGTCAAAACCTGCTGGGCAAGCGCGTGGATTACTCCGGTCGTTCCGTGATCGTGGTGGGCCCGCAATTGAAACTGCATCAATGCGGCTTGCCCAAGAAGATGGCGTTGGAACTGTTCAAGCCATTCATCTTCGAGCGTCTGGAAAAGATGGGTCTGGCCACCACCATCAAGGCCGGCAAACGCATGGTCGAGGCGGAAGAGCCGGTCGTGTGGGATATCCTGGAAGAGGTTATCCGCGAGCATCCGGTGATGCTGAACCGCGCACCGACCCTGCATCGTTTGGGGATCCAGGCCTTTGAGCCGATGCTGATCGAGGGCAAGGCAATCCAGTTGGACCC
>Ga0210005_1002003_pt1 | contig 12307 bp, 12 predicted proteins | sample CryGey02umfilter_3_FD_183961 | JGI IMG/M metagenome (GOLD analysis project Ga0210005, IMG submission 183961) | Groundwater microbial communities from aquifer in Utah, USA - Crystal Geyser 4/9/14 0.2 um filter (SPAdes) (version 3) | ecosystem: Environmental > Aquatic > Deep subsurface >... | reverse complement strand
ATGGTTATGGTCATAGACCATAGGATACGACAATTTACTCAAGACCCATAACGCTTCATGCTCATTATTGGATTGGAATCAAATCCTTGTTTCATGCTCATCTTGTATTGGAAAAGACTTATCCTTGCCATGAGATCTTTGTGTGATAACCTCATTAAAGATTCTTTTATTTCAACATCTCTTTCTAGTGTCATTATGGCTGATAATTCAGTCAAATCGTTAAAATCATTGGGGTAAATATTAAAAAAGTTAGCAAAGAAATCGTAATCCAGTGCAACGACAAAGGGTGTATTTATATATTTAGGCTTATTTATTATTAAATCAAGATACTGTTTTTGAGCATCTTCCAAGGCTTCTCTTTGGTTATTAATTGAACTAACAACGGGAATATCGTCAGACTCCGGAAGATTTGGGTCTAAGTTTGAAATGTGAGTTTTACCATCTGGGGCGATACCAGCGCTTGCAATATATTTACATTCAATCAACACCTTATCTCCTGATCCATTGGTCACTAAAAAATCTGGACAACTAAATTTCTTATTGTCAATTTTGTTTACTGCTAATCCATACTTTTCAAGTATTCCCTTAACTTTTTTCTCAAAATTATCGGCGTAATGATTTGCTAATTTTTGATTAAGCATATTACGATTTTACTAGTTCACCTTTAAATTGAGTTAAATTGATATTGGCTAAGCTCCTGTGCAAGTTTTAAATATTCTGGATTGTTTGAATTAAACTAATTTAGTCCAACTAAAAGACCGTCTCCCGCTCACTTTTGTTGTTCCTTATTCGTCACGCCTAGCTCATGCGTGGATTTCTGTCCTAGCAGGCTCACGATTCCATCAGTACCCTCATCAACCCATTCTGACATCTGCTTAAATGTGTATTTGTCTTTACACCAGACTTTTTGCTCACCCATAACTAAGTCCTCGCCAAGAATGCGGACAATTTGCCTTTTTGTCTCGTTGTCTCCGTTTTTGAACATTTCGCTAGCATGAGTTGCAAAGTCTATCGCCTTGTCTAAATCCTCCGCCCAACCATCAAGACTTAGATCTGAGGTATTTACAGAGTTTTCTTCCACAGTAATTTTGTTTAATTCGTTTAGGTATCTCTCAGAGTCAACCAAACCTTCCCCTTTCATCTGAAATAGTGTTTTCTTTCTCTCAAAAAGGTCTTGAAGTTTTTTAGTCTTATCGCTGAGTCTGATCTTAGCTATTGCCAACTCGGACTCGTTTTTCTCCATTATCTTAGCTTTGATTTTTTCTATTTTGGTTGGGTCAATATAGGAGTGGTAGGGAAAAGTCCTCAGCTGTTTCTCGGGTCTTCCACCTTGACGTATTTTTCGGAACATTCCCCTTTCTTTTTGGTGCACCGAGCGTATTCGTGGAATCTAAATGAACCGTCGGTTCTTTCTCTTTGTTTTACCTCCGCGGTTATACTTCCGCCACACTTCCAACATTTTAGAAGACCCATCCACCAATAGTTGTTTTTGAATTTTTGTTTCTTTGCTTTACTCCTCAAGACTCTTTGTGCCATGTCAAAAGTTTCTTGGGTAATAATTGGCTTATGGACCCCTTTTTTTGAATTCACCTTTCCAAAAAAACCAGCCGTAATAAAAAGGGTTGGTGAGTAGTCGTCCATTTCCTCGCCGATAACGTTGTCGATTTCTGCCTTGCGTTCATCGCTCCGGCCTTCTTTTGGGTCTGACATGAGTACATCCTAATGTAAAAGTGCGATTCTGATTTTTCAATCAGTTTAGAAAGATTTTACAAGTAGATATCCTTGGAGACAAGCCCCTCCATTTTTTCATTTCAGTGTTTTTGTTTTGTGCTTCAATGCGATATTCGCAAATTTTTTCAAAGTATTTCTTGGGACATACTACTGACAATTATCGGCAAAACCGTGAAATGCCCCAGAACTTTGAATCTTGTCCACACCATCGTTACTACTCATCAACCAGCGACAATCCCCAAAAGTGTACTCGACACTCAAATATCTCTGTTTGATCAGGTTGCTCCGACTAATCCAAGTATCTCGGTGGAGACTCGAACAGGACTGCCCACTGCACTTGTCCCTCCACCCCAAGAAACTGACGATCAAAAATGTGAATTCTGGCGTGCCGTTTGTGGGCTATCGAATATTCTATGATCACGTGCTGGTGCGTGGAGTCACACTCCACCGGATAGAACGCAATTACCGCTCAAAGATAAAGCAGGTGAAAAGAGGCACTCTTACTGAACAAAAACTGGCAGAAACCAGAGCCTCAATAATGGGGCATTTCAAACACGCCGATACTTATGGGCTTGCAAAGTCATTACTGGGCAAATGAACTAGCGCCTTGCTCTTGATCTTCCAGAATGAGTGGTGGTTTTCGGTGGTGGATGTTTGTGGGGCGCTAACGGATAGCATTGACTCTGGCGCATATTGGAGAAAATTAAAACAACGACTTAATGAAGAAGGTAGTGAGGTCGTGACATTTTGTCACGGACTGAAATTAGAGGCGTCAGATGGTAAGAAATATGAGACTGATTGTGTCAACACAGAGGGCGTGTTCAGAATTATTCAATCCATCCCTTCCCCCAAGGCTGAACCATTCAAACGCTGGCTGGCCAAAGTGGGTTATGAACGGGTACAGGAGATTGAAGATCCAGAACTGGCTACCAAGCGCACCAGAGCCCTCTACAAAGCCAAAGGCTATCCTGATTCGTGGATTGAGAAGCGGATGCGGGGAATTGAAATCCGCGAAACCCTAACTGATGAATGGAAAAAAAGAAATGTTGGTGAAGATCGCGAATACGCTATTTTAACTGCTGAAATCTCCCAAGCTACTTTTGGCATGACCCCATAAGAATATAAAAAGTTTAAGGGCTTAAAGCGAGAAAACTTAAGAGATCACATGAATGATCTGGAACTAATTTTCTCCATGCTGGGAGAAGCCTCCACCACTGAGATCGCTAAAAACAAAGATGCTCAAGGATTTGTTGAAAATAAACAAGTAGCAAAGCTGGGTGGATCAGTGGCCGGTAGTGCCAGAAAAGACCTCGAACAAAAGAGTGGCAAAAAAGTCTCCACGACACGCAATTATTTGTCTCTCTCGGAAAAGAAAAAGCTAGTATGAAAAACATACTGGAGAAACTCAAACAATACGAGTTAAAATAGACGTGCGTGCCGGGATGGTGGAATGGTATACACGCAGGTCTTAAAAACCTGTGGGAGCGATCCCTTGAGGGTTCGAGCCCCTCTCCCGGCACACATGACTCGGTAGCTCAGCTGGATAGAGCGACTGCCTTCTAAGCAGTAGGTCGGCGGTCCGAGTCCGCCCCGAGTCACAAAAAACCACCCAAATGTTTGAGAAGGATGAGGTTCTTAGGTTCCGTAAGCTGGGAAATATCGCCAACATCACCGTGTTTGGTCCAGAAACCCATGAGGAGTTCGGATTGGTAATCGGTGTCGAGAACAATACCTCCACAAAGCTGGGCACGGTCATAAAGGTGAAGCAAGTGGTGGTGAAGTATTTAATTCTGGATTGTGAATCAAGTTCAGAATGACTTCGTTGTGAAGGGTCGAGATTAGTAGGTATTCTTTAGCTCTTCGCGGTGACGACGACGCTCGATAGAGGTAAGATATTTCTTACGGAGCCGAAGATTCTTAGGAGTAATCTCCAGAAGTTCATCGGATTCGAGGAAGTCCAAGCACTGTTCGAGTGAGTATTTGGTGGCAGGAACGAGCTGAATCACTCCATCGGAAGACTTCGAACGCATATTGGTTAACTGTTTGCCTTTGCAGGCGTTGATCTCGATATCCTCGGCTTTGGCGTTCATTCCGACAATTTGACCTTCATATAGAGTGTCTCCAGCTTCGATAAAGGTAATACCACGCTCCTGAGCGGCCTGAAGGCCATAGGAAAGGGCTTCACCTGAGTTTGTGGCTATTAGCACCCCCCTACGCATCTTAGGTAGTTTTGGACCAACTGGCTCGAAGTCAACGAATTGACTGTTAAAGATAACAGTTCCCTTGGTGGCGGTTAACAAAAGTGACCTTAAGCCTAGAATGGCACGGGTAGGCATGCGATAAACAAATTCGGTCTCCTGATCGGTTATTGGTTCCATGCGAATCAAATGTCCAAAGCGTTTGCCGATTTCTTGGGAAATGGTACCTAAGTATTCATGGGGAACAACAATATTTACTTCTTCGAAAGGTTCACATTTCTTATCATTGACTTCTTTATATATAACTTCCGGCTTGCCTACCTCTACTTCGTAGCCTTCACGGCGAAGCGTTTCAAGTAAAACGGACAAGTGTAGCTCACCTTTGCCGGAGACTTCGTATTTACCATTTTCCAGTTTTCGGAGTTTGAGGGAGAGATTAGTTTCCAGTTCTCGAGCTAATCTCTCTTCAATCTGGCGGGCAGTTGTGAACTCCCCTTCCCTACCGGATAGCGGTGAAGTATTTGGACCGACAGTGACGTGAAGGGTCGGCTCGGTGATCCTGGCGGAAGCAAGAGGCTCAATGTCACCCGAAGTTGAGACCGTTTGACCTATCTTAATTTCTTGAATACCGGTAATGGCAACTATGTCTCCGGCAAAAGCTTCCCTTACTTCTTCCCTGCTTAGCCCATTAGAAAGAAATACTTTATCAACTTGTCCCGATTTGATAGTATCGCCAATGATGGTAATCTTTTGTCCTGGTTTGACTGTTCCCCTAAATATTTTTCCAATTATAATACGTCCTAAATGTGAGTCGTAGTCCAGAGAGGATGCAAGCATTTTGAAACTGCCTTCTTGGTTATTGGTTGGAGTCGGAATATATTTGATGATTTCATCGAGTAAGGGTACGACACTACCTTCTTGGTTAAAATCTGCCGGTGGAGAAACGAAAACCTTGCCTGTACGACTGACTGAATATAGTGTTGGGTACTCCAGCTGGTCATCTTGAGTTGCCAGTTCCAGAAAGAGATTGCCGATCCGATGAACTGTTTTGGTTATATCGGCGTTGGGTTTATCAATTTTGTTAATAACCACGATAACCTTGAGATTTAGTTCAAAAGCTCTTTTTAGAACGAAGCGGGTTTGTGGCATGGGTCCTTCTTGTGCGTCAACGATGAGAAGAGCCCCATCGGCCATGCCTAGGGTGCGTTCGACCTCCCCAGAAAAATCTGAGTGGCCAGGCGTATCAATAATGTTAATCTTGGTGCCCTTGTAATTAACAGAAATATTTTTGGCCAAAATAGTGATCCCTCGCTCTCTTTCTAGGACATTACTGTCCAGAAGGGTGGTTTGGTTCATTTCGTCTTGGTTATCACGAAAAATATGTGACTGTTTGATGAAGGCGTCTATGAGCGTGGTCTTGCCGTGATCAACGTGAGCAATGACGGCGATGTTTCTGATATTGAGCATGGTATTTTGAGTTTTTGACATTTAAAAAACCCCGTTGCAGGGCTTAACCTGTCTATTATACACCCTATGGGATATGTTTGTTATTTGGAGAACTTACCTGAGAGTTTGACCAGGTGAGCTGAGTAGACTATCTGTCGGACTTCTCCATCCTCACTCTCGATTTGATCAGTGTCGGCAATTTTTTGATATTGTTGAAGATAATTACTGAGGGCATTTTTGAGCTCTTTCATTTCCTGTTTCATATCTTTGATTTTTTGGTTTAAAGAAGCATTGGAAGGTGATTTGAGGATGTTTTGTTTGGCTTCGGTCTTTTTCTTGTTGATTTCTTTGGCGGCGTCAGCGGCTTCTTTAAAAGCCGGATCGTTATTGAGAATGTCGTTGAACATTTCGGACTGTTTTTGGAGCTCTATCTTGACCGTGTCGATATGGGCAATATGGGTCTTAATTAGATTCTCAATGGCAAAGAGACTGGTGACGGCGGCATTGGTGCCTTCGGGTAATGGGGTTTGGGTGGTGTTGTCCATATCAGGGTTTATTCTATGGTGTTTCGGCGTAATGGTCAATGATTTTATGAATGTCTCTTTTTGAAAATTGGCTATGAACTATTTCCTTCTTAACAGTACGGCCATCTAGGGTAATATCTTTGGCAATTTGTTCTTGGAATTTGGAGGGTTTCTCTTCCCCATCAGGAAGAACAACCACATACTTTAAGTTGTCTGAAAATTCTATCTTGGATGTGATACTTAGTTCAACTATTTCATTCTTTATTTCTTTTAATAGTTTAATTCGTTCTTCGTGGAATTTCGGTGTGGAAGGATCTCGAGGCTTTATTTCTTCGACATCTTTTCTCTCAATAATTTGATTTATGATATCGACGATATCTGCCATGACGTTAATCGTGTTCTGAGGTTGCCCTTCTTTTTTCTGCATAGCTTTATAAGAAGATTTCATATCGACAACTTCATCAATAATTAGCTGTCCGTTAGGATCGAAAATGACGCTTACGAAATCTGGAGTACTTGGTGGATGTAACAACCCGATTATTTTTTTTGCATTTCGGAATGACTTTTCGATTATATGGCGACCCCCTGTTTGCATTTCTGTTTCGTGTCTAGTCAATATCCTTTCTTGTACTGCAATATCTTCAAAAACCATACCGAAAGTATTAATTTCGCTACCGAATATTTTTGAATTCTTAATTATTCTGTTTACTATATCCGGATATGAGTTTTCAAGAATTTGCTGTTTTGTTAAATTGTCACCAATGTGCTGTGGTATTTCTGGATTCGTTTCCATGAGATCACTATAGCGACTTTATAGGTGGAAATGCAAGGTTTAGTTGTGCGGTGTCCAGGACATAATCTCGGCGATGGCACGGAGAGAGTTGGCCGGGATTTGTCTTTCGAACCCGTTGACATCTCCAAAGAACCAACCGCAACTGGTCCAACCCATGTCCCGAATGTAGGCGGATAGAAATAATTTTTCGATAGTTTTATCTTTGAATACTTCTGCCGAGATAGATGGTCGGCTCAATATTTTTTGTTCTATCGAGTATCTCTTATCGCCATCTCTTGTTTGGCAATTTCTATTCTCTCTTGGTAGGGTACACTCCTATATAGCAATCTCCATTTGATTCCGGTGTCATCCTTGGGCGGAAAATTCTGGTATTTGAATTTCTCTGTTGCTGAAATCATCCCTTGTGGGTCAGTTATATGTGTTACTGCAAAATGATCAGCCTCATACTCACTTCTCATACCAAACTGAATATAAATTAGTCCAAAAAGAATACCTAATATCGGAATTAAATACCATGGGCGCTTCTTAATCAGAAAACATCCAAGGATAAAAAGCCCAGCAAAAAACAACGCTTCCTTGATAGAGTGATGAAGTAGATAATGACCAGTCTCATGAAGAACAACATATTCTTTTTCACTGTCAGTAAAATCTTGGTTCAATTTACTCGACAATATCATATATGGCTTGCCGGGCACTCCAATCATCACGGCATACAACTTCGGAGAAGCAATGATTTGGAAAGATTTTAGAGTTAAATCTGTTTTACTTTTGATAAGCTCAATGAGTGGCGAGTCTTTAACCTCAGTTAGTACCTGTTGTTTTTGCCCCAAACTAGTTAAATACAGGTTTATCGTCATCCATTGGGAAACATAGGCAAGAACAAGAAAAAAGACAATATATTTGATTGACCCCTTTAGTATTTTCTGTATCGCCACAACTCCATTATAGCCATAAAATATTGATATACTTCAAGTATGAAACCATACACTGGCATGACCAAAGACAATACGGTATTGCTTGTAATTGATCCTATCAATTCATGCGCCCATGAAAAATGTGAAACTCCTGAATGGAATATCTATTTTTCCAAAATAAGGTCCATGTTACCCAAACTCGCCAACTTTATCGAAGAATACAAGAAAAAGACAAATGGACTGGTGATCTATACCACTGTAACTCCGTGGAACAAAGGACATCTTACAGAGAATATCAACGAACTCTATACCGACCCTCAAGCATGTTACTACTCAGATGACACTACCGGTTTTGACGAACAATTTCACACAGTCAAACCATTACCAGAAGACTTGGTTTTTGACAAAAACACTTATGATGTTTTTACTAATAACAAATTACTCCAAGAACTTAAAGGTCGAAATATTCGTTATATCATCGTAACTGGGATTTTTTCAGATGGATGCGTCCTTTCTTCTGTGATTAGCGGATTCTCCAAAGGTTTTAACTTTGTTATTCTTAAAGACCTCATTGAGACAACGGATGACGAAAAGCGACAAAGACTTCAAGAACTATTAATCAGTTTTACTTTCCCCAAAATGTATGGGAAAACCATAACTTCAACTCACTTATTGGAAAATTTATGAAGATACTCGTTTTTACCGAGGGAACTGTTATTATGCAATCCACAGCAATTGGTGTTGATAGAGAGGAAAGGGTAAAACAATCAGTTGGTAACATATCGAGCGTTAATGACTTTAGAGATTACATTCCCAACGGGGGTGCAGTTGATAAATTGGACAACTGGAAATCACAAGGAGCAGAAATCTTTTACCTTACATCTAGAACTTTACCAAACGAAATTGACGATGTTAGATTTGTGTTAGATAAATACCATTTTCCTGACTCACAAAATCTTCTGTATCGTAAAGAAAATCAAGAATACAAAGATTTGGCTGAAGAATTGATACCAAGTATCCTCATTGAAGATGACTGTGAAAGTATCGGAGGAGAAAATGAAATGACATACTCCCACATTCAATCAGAGATCAAAGGAAAAATAAAATCCATTGTTGTAAAAGAGTTTGCTGGGATTGATAATTTGCCAGACAATCTCGACGAATTGGATTTATTTAAAATTAACGATTTACTTCCCGTCAAACCTTTTCAAGAAACTCTTCGTGGTAGTTTTTGTGGCCCAGCTGTCATTAAGATGGTCTTGGATTTTTATGACATCGAGAAGTCTGAAGCCGAAGTTGCTATTCTCTCCAACAAAGATGATGACTTGGGCATTGGAGATGAAGATATCAAAAGAACTCTTGAGGGTGAAGGACTAAAAGTTGATATTAAGAATTTTGCTTTATTTGAAGATATTCAAACCGCCTTGGATAAAAAAGCTCCTGTAATTGTAAACTGGATGACCAGAGGTAGAGCTGATTACGACGAAGACGACTTGGCAGACGGCCATTACTCGGTGGTAGTTGGCTTAGACGAAGAAAATATATACCTTCAAGACCCAGAAGTCGGCAGACTAAGGAAACTCCTCAAAGAAGATTTCATTCGTGTTTGGTTCGACTTCACTTCAGATCATATTGAAAAGTGGGAAGATATAGTCATTCGGCAGATGATTGCAGTTTACAAGTAGCCAAATCTCGACCTTTTAAGTTCTGGTGGGCTGGCGCGCGGGCGACTACCCCGTTCCTACCGAAATGTCCCGAAGTGTTGCCGAGCTAGGATTCGAACCTAGGATATCCTCCTTCAAAGGGAGGCGTCCTACCACTAGACGACTCGGCAATTACATTTTTAATCTTTTCTTAGGCCATTTTCTTCCAAAATCTGTTTTTAACTGCTTTTCTCGTAAGATTACCATTTCTTTTGAGAGACAGCCTTCAAAGTATATCAGTTTCAAGGGTCTTCGAGGCTTCGTTGCTTCTACCAATCCCCTGGTGGCTGTTAATTCAATGCTTAATGTTTCTAGTCCAGCCAATATATAATTCGAGACCGTTGAATAAGTAATATTCCCTGCCATTCCCGACGCCCGCATGCAGGAGCTTCCCGTCCTGGCGGGATGCGGGCATGGAAATTACTGATACATTTTACATCGAAGCTGTGAGCTTAGTCAGAAGAGGGCGCCTCTACCAGAGCGAAGAGATTTGAGTTGAGATTTGAGTTGAATTCAGGGGTACTAGCGGGTTCTGGAAATAATGAAAGTTTTTCGTATTTTTGAAGGATTTCTAGTATTCCGGGACGAGTTTTTAGGTCAGAGATATCATTTAATTTTTCGAAGCGCAGATTAGAAAGTTTGAAGCTGCTAAAGTTAAGTTCTTTATCTAATTCTATGTGGTAGATCGATACCCGAATGTCGGCAATATTCATATACATAATAGGTTTAGGATGAAGCGGAAGGATATTGTCGGGAAAAGACTTATCTAAAACTAGTTTGGTGAAAACTTCTTGCTGAAGGACACGAAGAATCGATTCTTGGGGAAGTTCGCCGAGTTTTGAATGTCCCATGGGAAGAGAGATATCCCCCTTTTTCCCTAAGACTGAATTGGAGAGACTGTTGTCGTTGCCAACCAGAAAAGCTTCCGGACGATTCTTTTGGGTAATGATCAGTACCGTTCCTTGTCTTCTGGTAAGACCAAGACGTGTGTAATGGAGCATGCGGTGAAGAGTATTGGTAGAAACCTGAATTGTCCGAGGGGCATACTGATGATAAATTCTTTCGAGTGGTATCTTGTAGTCGACCACTTTACTCAAAATACGTAAAGATTCGGAGAGATTGCTATTTGGTCCGGCGGATTTGACAACTTTGTATTTGGAGAGAACCCTGGTATATCCCGCAAAGGAAATGGGTAAATCAAAATGGTGAAAAGAAAAAACCTTATTTATTGATCCGTGAAGGAAATATTCCAATACAAGATTTCTTTCAAAATTGTCTTGTTTTGAGGGCATGGAATATTAATTATACGCCGACAAAAACTTCGGGAGTGAACCCGGAAAAGTAAACTAATATGTTTGAATATATTCGACTAGACGAAAAATGATGAAAAGGATAACGAAGAGAATTAATAAACCAAGAAAAGGAACTACGCAGTTCCATACCAATCCAATTGCCAAGGCACCGATGATAACCTGTTGAATAGTAGTACCCAGAGCTTGCCAGACAAAATACGAGCGAAGACCTCACCCACCGATCACTAAAATTAGGATGAAGATAATCTTAAACAATTTGAAAAAGGTTTGCATTTTCGATTTCATTTTGCCTCCGAAATGTAAATTTGCTTTCAGCTGACATTATCAGTAGTTATAGAAAAATTGTGGGCAGGGGGGGATTTGAACCCCCAAGAGTTGCCTCACAGCGTCCTGAACGCTGCGCGTCTACCATTTCGCCACCTGCCCAACAAGGTATATTTTCTCATAAAATGATTGATATAATAATAGGCATGCCAAGCTAGCCAAGGTGGTCACGGCGCGTGTCTGAAAAACACGAAATTGAGGTTCGACTCCTCAGCTTGGCACCGTCTTTGGTAAAATAAAGACGATGCGGGAATAGCTCAGTTGGCTAGAGCGCCTCCTTGCCAAGGAGGAGGTCGAGGGTTCGAATCCCTTTTCCCGCTCCAGACGGGAGTCCATCACTCCCAGAGTTAAGAATAGCTTGATAAATCGGGCTTAAAGTGTGGTTCAATGTACCGTTATAGTCCCAAGCCATTCCGGAGGGGAAGATTGAACCAAGAAGCACTTTAGCCTGATTTAGGGTTGATCTTTTGTAGGTTTCACCCAAGTCAGCCAGCATTGTTCGCATAAATCCGGTTACCTTATCTATATTGTAGTTATCAATGAGTGTGTCTTCTTTGACGATCTGAGCCTTAGTCATTTTATCTTCGATAATAGAATTTTGCTCTCGGAAAATATCGTCGGAATAGATGCCGGATAAGTTTTTCTCGACAAGCTGACGACGTGTTTCTTGTAGCATAACTATTTCTGTATCAGCTCGATCTTTCATCGTTCGTAATCGATTGTATCGCTCGTGGTAAATCTTATACATACGAGAGATAAACAGATTTATAGCTCCCTCTTTAGGTGTTATGTGCTTGAGTAGATCAATGAGAGCGTCATCTAATACCTTAACCTGAATGGACTTTGTACAGCCTCCTGCGCAGCGATAATATGCGTATCTAGTGGTTCGCCCCTTACTCCAACCACCAGTTAAGCCAACATTGCAGATTCCACATTTCACGATACGCCGTAAAGGAAAATCATCATTTTCACGAGTTCTTCGCACAAGGACTACATTATTTACTCTTCGCCCATCAAGGATAGCCTGCACCTTATAAAATTGATCAAGGGTGATCATGGGAACATGTTGACCTCTGACCTCATCAGGATATGTTTTTGACGTTAGCATCCCTGCATAAAACTTCTGGCGAAAGATTCTACTCGCGGTTTGGGTTCGGATTTTGAATGGTCGCTTGCCATGTATTTCTCGTAAACCGGAATCAGTCATAATTTTGGCGATTTGCGAAAGACTGGTTTTCCCTGAAACCATTATTCCCCAAGCAGTCTTAACTTGATCCCACGTTTCTGAATCTTTAACGGCAAAACCCATTTCAAATTTATAGCCTAGTGGAGGCTTGCCGCTTATTAGCCCTGATTTATAT
>Ga0210005_1002001_pt1 | contig 12311 bp, 9 predicted proteins | sample CryGey02umfilter_3_FD_183961 | JGI IMG/M metagenome (GOLD analysis project Ga0210005, IMG submission 183961) | Groundwater microbial communities from aquifer in Utah, USA - Crystal Geyser 4/9/14 0.2 um filter (SPAdes) (version 3) | ecosystem: Environmental > Aquatic > Deep subsurface >... | reverse complement strand
TGACATTGCTGCCGGGCGCATTCTTGTTGTCGCCACTGTTCTCACCCAGGCCGGCCAACTGTTCGGCCTCGTGCAGCAGATTGATGACATCGACATAGAATTTCTGTTTGACCATCATCAGTGCGGTGTAGCCGCCCTCATTTTTCGCCAGCACATCCGCTCCCGCCTGCAACAGCGCCTCGACCACGGCGGTCTCACCGTAGCCCGCAGCCAGCATCAGCGGGCGCACGCCGTAGCCGATGGGCGCCTCGATGTTGGCGCCTGCAGCGATCAGCGCCTGGGCCACGTCGGCGAACCCGTGTTTGAGCTCGCTGTTGTAACAGGATTTCATCAGCGCGGTCCATCCCGCCGGGTCGGCTGCATTTACTTCTGCACCCGCCTCCAGCAACAGCGAAACCATGCCGAGATCGCCGCGATATGCCGCGCGCATCAACGCCGTCGCACCTTCGGCATCGGTCACGCTGACATCGGCACCGGCAGACAATAAACGCCGGATGGTATCGGCGTCCCCCTTTTTCGCAGCCTCAATCAATTCCATAGCCATATCCGTGTCGCCTATTTTTGTACCGTCTTCTGCAAAACCTCGCGGATCGCCTCCGGGGTCTTCATGATGTTCATGAAGCTGTTCTTGCCCATCATGCTGAGATCAGGAAAATTGATGGCGATGCGGAAACGCGCATACAAGGCATAGACCTTGTTGCCGGAGACCAGCACCTCGTACGGCAGATGCGCGGTGGATCTCAGGTCATGAAAATCGATTTCCTGCATGACAAAGCCGTCATCCCGGTATTTGTCTTTGCCGCTACCCTGCATCGCCACGCCGAACACGCTTTCCTGCTTGCCCGGAATATCCACCCGATAAACCTTGCTCACGCCATTGCTGTTGTTCGCGAGTTTTGCATCCACCGCTTTTACCGCTTCTTCATAACTTGCGTATTCGGCCAGTTCGCTCGGGTCGGTGAAGTATTCCATGCCGAACATGTAGTGATACTTGCGCGCCTGTTTGACGGTCAGGCCGCGTGCACCGAACTCTTCCACCCTGCCCAGCGCTTTTTCCAGCGCGGACGATACACCGGATAAATCGCCTGCCATGCGGTATACGTGCGACATGTAAACCGGGTTGGTATAGCTCACCTGTACTTCACCACCGGCTTCAGTCAGCGCCACGCGCTGCACCGCGCCATAACCGCCAAACTCGGAGGCGGCGGCATTCCGTTTCAGTTCATCGTTGGTGACGACGATGATATTGGCACCGGGGTATGGCGCATGTTCGCCGACCACCACGAAGCCCGCGCCAGTCAGGGCTGTCTTGACCTGGGCCGATTTATCGACCACCGTCCCTGTCCCCTTGGAGGCGAGGACGAAAGGTTTGAACAACGCATCGGCGCTATACGCACCGACAGATATGAACAACATCGATAGCAACAGCCCAACTCGTATCATTCGCATCATGCTTCTCCTTTAGTTATGGTTACTTCACTGTTTCAACAAAAACCCGGCTCTTGGGCAGGCCAAGCGCCAGGAAGAATCGTTCGGCGGCCGCGACAGCTTCCTCGGGGCCGGCCAGATAGATATCGCCCTGCATCAATTCATCCTGCTCGTTGCTGATTGAGGCAAGATATTCACGCAGTTGCGTTTCACGTTTTGCATTCATCACCCGCAAATCAAAATCAGCGACATGCTCGGTATAACGGAAGGTATCCAGCGCATCGTCCCAGGCACGGCCCACGTTCGGCAGATAAATATGATCCCGTGTCGAACCGATCCAATACAGATGAATCGATTCCACCTCCAGCGACATGGCGTGCTCGATCAAGCTCTTGATCGGCGCGAATCCGCCGTCAAAGGCCATGAAAAAGAGCGGGCGACCCGACTGCTCATGCAGGATGAATTCGCCCTGCGGTCCTTCGATTTCTACCGTCTCGTTGTGCTTCAGCTTGTCGAAAACATAATCCGAAAACAGATTCCCCGGCCACCGATGCACATGAAACAGCAGGTTGCGGTCGTCACACGGGCAGCTGGCAATAGGCAATTCTGCCGTATAAGCCCCCCCAACCTTCAGCACCACGCCCTGACCGGCCAGAAAGCGCAGGCGCTGACTGCGCGGGGTCTGCAGGTGTAACAGCACCACTTCGTTATTCAAGCTTGCTTTGGCTTTCAGGCTGGCGCTGATCTGCTGGAAAGGAATGTCCTGCACTCCGTCAGTGACAGCGGCCTCGATCATGACATCGCTGACCGCCGTATTGCTGCACAACAGCACGACACCCCGCTCCTTTTCGGCTTCCGACAGCAGGTAGTCGTGGTGGCGCGTCTTCTTCACTTGGCCGGACACTACCCTGCCCTTGCACAATCCGCAGTTGCCGCCGCTGCAGCCATAGTTGAGCGACACCCCGGCGCGCAGCGCCGCTTCGAGCAGGGTCGCCTGCCCTTCGACCAAAAAATCCTGTTTGCTCGGCAACAGCGTAACCTGCGCCGATAACACGCTCAACACACCGTCCTTGATCGCCAGCGGATTAGTGAATCCGGGTTCCATTGCCTGTGCGACCTCGTGCTCCAGCCAGTGTCTCAACATCGCGATCGTCGCGCCCGCTTCGCCTGCACCCCGCTTTTCGGTTTCCCTGAATTTGTCCCATATCCTGCCCAACAATGTATTGAATTGCCTGATCTGCGTTTCGCTCCGCGTCAGGCGCTTGCTCAGGTCGGTGATGCGTGTTGCCAACACTTCGGCATCGGGCAAAATGCGCTCGAACACGCGTTTGCCAAATGCGCGTTCCTTGATCTGCGTCACGCGCTTGTATTCGGAGATATCCTCCAGTTGCGCATCGGGATAACACGCCAGCAAATCGCTGAAAGCAACCATGCCGTCAAAGGCGACCAGCTCCCCGCTCTTCATCTTCTTCTGCAGTTCGACACGGTTTACCCCCACCAATCTTGCCGCACGGGTCAGACTCAACAGGTGGCTCATCGTGTTTTACCGATCCCAAGTATGCGCGATCTTCACGCGGTTCCTTGCGGGTGGAACCACGCCAGTTTTTCATGCAGGGTGACAACACCACCGACAATGATGAGCGTGGGCGCCTGCGGCTTCTCGCGTTCGGCGATGCCGGGCAATGTCGCCAGCGTGCCGGTAAATACCCGCTGGTTCTGGGTGGTGCCCTGTTGCACGATGGCAATCGGTGTGCTGTCCGGCAAGCCGTGTTTGATGAGTTCTGCACACAGCGTATCCAAACCATGCAAGCCCATGTACACCACCACCGTTTGCCGGGGTCGCGCCAACAATTCCCAATCGAGATTCATCGTGCCATCCTTGAGATGGCCGGTGACGAACACGCATGCCTGCGCGTGATCGCGATGCGTCAGCGGGATACCCGCATAGGAGGCGACCCCGGAGGCGGCGGTGATGCCGGGCACGACCTGGAACGGAATGCCTTCTGCCGCCAGGGTCTCGATCTCTTCGCCGCCGCGCCCGAAGATGAACGGATCGCCGCCCTTGAGGCGCAGCACACGCTTGCCTTCCTTGGCGAGACGCACCAGCAGTTCGTTGATGTCTTCCTGGCGCATGGTGTGATCGGCGCGTTTCTTGCCGACGAAGATGCGCTGTGCATCGCGCCGCGTCATCTCGACGATGGGCTTGGACACCAGGTTGTCATACACCACCACATCGGCTTTTTGCATCAAACGCAGCGCGCGAAAAGTGAGCAGATCGGGATCGCCGGGCCCGGCACCGACCAGATACACCTCGCCGCGCACGATGTTGTCCTCGTTCGCCAGCATCTGTTGCAGCATCGCTTCGGCCGTCGTTTCGTCGCCGGTCAGCACTTTTTCGGCGACCACCCCATCCAGCGCGTTTTCCCAGAAGATACGGCGCTTGGCCGGGTTGGTGACGCGCTGCTTGACCAGCTCGCGGAAGCGCTCGGCAAAACCAGCCAGCCGCGCGTAGTTCTGCGGAATCGCCGCTTCCAGCTTGCCGCGCAGCATGCGTATCAGCACCGGCGATGCGCCCCCGCTGGAGAACGCCACCATCAACGGCGAACGGTCCATGATCGCCGGCATGATGAAACTGCACAGCGCGGGATCGTCCACCACATTCACCGGAATGTTGCGTGCCTGGGCCAGCTCGGAAACGTGCTTGTTCACGTTGCGGTCATTGGTCGCCGCAATGATAAGAGTGGCACCGTCCAGATGTTTTTCTTCGAAGCGCGCAACGACAGGCTCAATGCCATGCATTGCAGCCAAGGCAGGATCGATCTCCGGCGCGACCACGCGCACCTTCGCCCCCGCTTCAAGCAACACGCCCGCCTTGCGCTTGCCGACTTCGCCGCCGCCGACGACCAGGCATAGCTTGTTTTTAATTTTTGCAAAAATTGGTAAGTAATCCATCTTGTCTAAATCTCTTTGTCCACAGATTTCGCAGATTCACACAGATTGATGGAATGCGCCGGGTTTAATCTTGCGCAATCTGTGTAATCTGCGGATCAAGCCTTTACGATTTAACCGCCTTTAAAATCAATGGTAGCAACACCTCCGGCAGTTTGATCTTGCCTGCCAGCGCAAATTCATGCGCGCGCGGCGACATCTTGTTCCAGGTCTTCCTGATGATGCCTATCCACTTCGCTTCATCGTAATCGGCATGCTGGGCGGCAAAGGCGAGCAGGTAATGTTCCAGGAAAGTCAGGTCGACGATGTCTTCCATCATTTGTGTCCCCGGGTTGCTCTTGAGCTCCTTCTTGCCGACGATGGTTTTGACGCGAGTAATCATGTCGTCGTCATAGCCCGCCTCTTTCATCAGGCTCCCGGCCGTCTCCGCATGGAATTTGTACAGCGTGGTGCGCCACAACATATAGCCGGGTTTGTCCATCGCATAGTCGCCGCGCGGGATCTTCCAGCGCTGGATATGCTGGGCGCGCACCGCCAGTTTCACCTCTTCCGGCGCCTCCGGCGCATAGCGCTCCTGCATATCGGTCATGCGCTGCGCATAGAGGAGTTCTTTCGGGTATTCCCTGCCGCCTGCCGTCTCTTTGTTCGGGTCTTCGGCATTGGCCTTGTCGAATACCACGATGGCGGTTTGGTACATACTGGAATTCATAGTGCCTTCTCTTTGATCGAGCCTGTGGATGGGTTCTTGCAGCGGCGCATGAAAGCGACGAAACGCGTGGCCCAGTAGCAACTGCCGATGGTGCGCAGGTGGGTATAAGAGGCCAGCAGATTGTTGACGATCAAACCATCCCGCTCGCCATCGATGCCATAGCCGCGTTCAACATGGTATGCGAAGCGCATGTCGGGAGGAAGGTTCTCCAGACTCGAATAATGGAATTCGTGCGCGCGTATTTGTTGTGCCGGTGCATTGGGTCTGGGCCATGGATAACCCTCGTCTTCCCGCAGATGGACATAGCCGCGGCCGATCGGTTTGGCATGCATCTTCACATCACCCGGAATCGCGCCGACCATTTGATAAGTGTGTCCCTGATAGCCGATGCTGCGTGACAAGTACATCAGCCCGCCGCATTCGGCATACGCGGGCATGCCGAGCGCAATAGCCTGTTTGATCTCGCCGCGCAGCGTTGCATTTGCTTCCAGTTCGACGGCGCAGGCTTCAGGAAATCCGCCGCCAATATACAGGCCGTCGATCTCGGGCAGATGGGCGTCATTCAACGCGTCGAACGGCACCAACTCCGCGCCCGCCGCCTGCAGCGCATCAAGGTCATCAGCGTAATAGAAACCGAAAGCGCGATCGCGGGCGATGCCGATCCGCACTTTGTCACCACAGGGCAAGGAACTGTCCGGCATCTGGTGCGGCGCATCCAGCGGTATTTTCTCTGACAGCAGCAGAAGCTGGTCCAGATCGACCTGCTCCGCAATGGCCTCACCGATCTGTTTAATCTTCTCGCTTGCCGCAATGGATTCGTTGCTCGGCATCAGGCCGAGATGGCGTTCAACGATGTTCAGGCGCTCGTCATGCTGGATCGCACCGACCATCGGCACGTCGGTGTAGTGCTCGATGACCTGGCGCAACTTGGATTCATGGCGCGAACCGCCAAGATTATTCAGGATGACGCCGGCGATGTTGATGTCGCGATCAAATGCCTGATAACCCAGGATCAGCGGCGCAATGCCGCGCGTCATGCCGCGCGCATCGATCACCAAAAAAACCGGCAGATCGAGCAGTTTGGCCAGGGCGGCATTGCTGTTGCTGCCGTCCAGTGACAGGCCGTCATACAAACCCTTGTTGCCCTCGACCAGATTCACTTCGGCAGCATGGCGCGCAAAGGTCGCCACGACATCGTCGTCCTCCATCAGATACATATCGAGATTGCGGCAGGCGCGTCCGGCAGCTTGGGCCAGCCACATCGGATCGATGTAGTCCGGCCCCTTCTTGAACGGCTGCACAGCATGGCCACGCGCTTTCAGCGCGGCACACAGGCCGATACTGACCATGGTCTTGCCGGAAGATTTGTGCGCGGCTGAAATAAGCATCCGGTTGCTCATGCCTGCAACCTCAATCGCGTTTGGTCATGCACGGATTCAGTGATGTTCCACTTTTTGCGGTACTTCGCGCGGCACGAAATTCAGCACCCGGATACCGATGGCCGTGATCAGGAAGGCGACCGCCAGACCGCCAAGACCAAGCAGTATCTCGAACACGGAAGGGCGATAGGAAGTAATCATGCCGTCGCCAAAGGTGCTGCTGGCCTCGAAGCCGGGAAAAATATCCAGCGGAAAGGCCTGACCGCCGAGGATGAAAACATACAGCAAAGCGAACGCACCCAGAATGATCGCCAGTGAAGCGCCGATCACGCTCTTCGTTTTACCGAGGGAGGGATGAAAGATCAGCAACAGCGGCAGCAAATTGCCAATGATGATATAGCCAAACCAGAACAGTTGCGGATAGATACCGCCGTCGAGCAGGATGAAATGTTCGAATGCGGTCTGGCGTGCAAAATACAGATTGGTCAGGTGATAGGTGGCAACCAAATACAGCGCGCCGATGACGAACACCCCCATCAGCCTGCTCATGCGTTTCAGTACATGCGCTTCCAGCGTTTTGCCATTCCACGCATAGATGGCAGATTGCGCAAGATGGAACACCGCGAAGCCCCAGGCGAAAGACAGGATGATGAACATTGGGGGCAGGATGGCCGAGGCATAGGCCTGGCGCGCAACCAGGAAGGCAAAGATCAGACCGGTGCCGGTAGTCAGCACGAAACGCCAGACAAATACCGCGAGCCCTGCCGCTTTCGACCACGGATACATACGGCGTTCCATCATGGTCCACAGATAGACGAACACGGTGGCGAACATGCCCGAGTAAAGCACAATGTTCCACGCGAACACCGAGGTGGGATTGTAGTTGGTTGCCGCGACGATAATGCGATCGGGCCGCCCCAAGTCCAGCATCAAAACCATCAGGCCGCCTCCCAGCATCGCAATCGACAGCAGTCCTGCCAGCGGCGAACGTGCTTTATAGTCAGGCTTGTTGAACACCGAACCGATGGAGGAAACATTGAGCACGCCGGAGGCGGCGACGATCAGGAAGATGGCGAACACATGCGGCATGCCCCACACGATCTGGTTGTTCATGCCGGTGATGATGTGCCCCTGCGATTCCATCTCATGCACGGCAAGCAATCCGCCACATAACACCAGCAGGGCGAGCGCGATCAGCAGGTAATAAAGTGGGCTTCTTAACTCATTGGGCGAGGTGTATGACATTTGGGTGCCTCTAGAAATTCATTTTTTCGGGATGAGGCGCAAGGAGCCGCGCAGTGAGGGACGAGACATATCAAATAGATAGGCGAGGAGCGAATGACAACGAAGTTGCGGTGAAAGCTCATATCGGCGCAGCCGATGTGAAACCGCGAAGCAGTGGCCGAAACCAACACGCGACACCGCGATTCGCCCGAAAAATGAATTTATAGAGGTACACATTTATATCCCCTGGTAACGGACGCCCGGATTCAGGTGCAGATCGGCACGAATCTGGATGCTGGCGACAGTACGCACTTTCACGGCAATCTCGCTGTTCGCATCGTTCAGGTCGCCGAACAGGATCGCCTTGTTTGGGCAGGACTCGACGCAGGCCGGTTGTCTGCCCTGGTCGATACGATGGACACACAGGGTGCAACTCTCCACCGTTCCCTTGCCACGCGGCACGTCCGGGTTCTGGTCATGCAGCGGCTCATGCACGAAGGAACGCGCCTTGTACGGGCAGGCCATCATGCAATAGCGGCAGCCGATGCAGCGGTGCTTGTCCACCAGCACGATGCCGTCGGCACGCTTGAACGAAGCCTGGGTCGGACACACATCGACACAGGGCGGATGTTCGCAGTGCTGGCACATCATCGGCAGGGACAGTTCGCGTCCGCTGCTGATGTCCTTGATCTCGATCTTGCGTATCCATTGCGAGTCGGTTGCGGCAATGCCACCGGACAGACCGTTCTCTTTGTTGCAGGCGGTGACACACTCGTTGCAGCCGGTTTTGCACTGCGCGGTGTCGATCAGCATTCCCCAGCGCACCTTGCTGCTGGCGCCTTCCGGCTTGCCATGGGCGATATCGAACAGCATCATGCCGGGCGCAATCGCCACCGCCGCAGCGCCGATGGAGGTCTTCAAGAAATTTCTGCGCTGGGTATTGATTTCGCTCATTTCGCATTCCTCTGCTGCAGCCAGGCACTCTTGCGCGTGCCGGAGTGACATTCGAAGCAATCCAGCTTGACCGCTTCGTAGCGATGACAGCCAACGCAGAAACTATCCTCACGCGCGATCACACTATCATCCACTGTGCTGGCGTGGCACTCGATGCAATTCTTGAGGCTGATCTTCTCGTCACGAGCACCCTTGCGCACTGCCTCGTCGCGCTGGTGTTTGAGCAGGTGCATGTGATTCTTGCGCATCCACTGCGTGTCCTCCACGCACTGCCCGCCCTTGCCGATGTCGAGCTTGGGCACGGACGAATCTGCCGCCCAAGCACCGGTAAAAGCGAACAATAATATCGACAGAAGAATTTTCATCATTTCATTTCCGCCACAGATGAACACGGATGGAACACGGATAAAACCGTAGGATACCCCTCAAGACTGTTTCTGCTATTCATCCGTGTAATCCGTGTCCATCTGCGGCTGATAAATGTTCATTCACCCAGGCCCATCTGGATGTACCCCGTCGGGCACACATCCGCGCAGATATGGCAACCGATGCACTTGTCGTAGTCGGTTGCGACGTAGCGCCCGGTGGTCGATTCGGTCTTTTTGACCCGGTACACCGCCGTCTGCGGACAATACATCACGCAGTTGTCACACTCGAAACACATGCCGCAACTCATGCAGCGTTTGGCCTCAGCTACCGCTTCTGCTTCACTCAATTTCCCCAGACGGTCCTCGAAGTTACCCAGCGCGCTTTCCTTGCTCAAGGTGACGCTGCTGCGCTTGTTGCGTGCCGTGTAGGCGAAATGCCCGAGGAATAACTTGTCATGCGGAATGATGTAGCGGTCGGAGCGATTATCGAAGTTGTGCACCGCGATATTGGAATTAAACGTGCCACGCAACGGTTCATGGGCCTCCTCAATCCTGAGCCCCTTTTCCTCCATCTTGCGCATCAGGTCGAACTGGTGTGCATCGATCTTGGGACGTTTTTCCAGATCGATCCCCAGCAGGAAGTGATGGATGCCATCGGCGGCGATCGAGCCGTGGCCGATCGCGGTCGTCAGCAGATGCGGACGAATCACGTCGCCGCCGGCGAACACGCCGGGCTTGCCGGCAACCACATAGTTCCTGTCCGCGGTGACCGCCCCTTTGCCATTATTGAATTCTTCCAGTCCGGTGAAATCAACAGCCTGACCGATCGCGGATACGATCAGGTCTGCCTCGAGATCGCGCTCGCTGCCTTCCACGTTTTTGATCTCCAGTTTGCCGCCAGTGATCTTTGCTTCACACTGGATCACGCGCAGCGCGGTGGCGCGACCGCTTGCATCGCGCACGATGCCGACGGGTGCCAGACCACCGATGATGGCGATGCCTTCCGCCTGCGCCTGTTCGATTTCGTGTTTGTTGGCCTGCATCTTGTCCACCGGGAACACCGAGGTCAGCGTCACTTCCGCGCCTTCCTTGGCCGAAATCATTGCCACATCCTGTGCCAGACGACCGGCAATCGCCGCTTCCGCATCGGTCGGTTTGGCATGCTTGATATGGCCGAGACGGCGCGCCACGGTCGCCACGTCGATCGAGGTATCTCCGCCACCGACCACCACCACGCGCTTGCCAACATGCTGCAAACGCCCCTCGTTGAAAGCTTTCAGGAAGGCGGTCGCCGTCACCACGTTAGGTGCCGTGGCATCGGCGATGGGCAGTGCGCGACCGGATTGGGCGCCCATGCCAAGGAACACCGCATCAAATTCCTTGCGTACCTCCTCCATGCTCAAATCAGCCCCCACGCGTGTCTTCATCCGCGTTTTTACACCGAGGTCGAGGATGCGCTGGATCTCTGCATCCAGCACGTCGCGCGGGGTGCGGAAACCGGGAATGCCGTAACGCATCATGCCGCCGAGCTGTTCGCGTTCATCGAAGATGGTGACGTCATGCCCCTTAAGTGCGAGCTGGTAGGCGCAGGAAAGGCCCGCCGGCCCGCCGCCCAGAATCGCGACCTTTTTCCCGGAAGGCGCTACGTTGGGTTTGTCGTATTTGAGGTTGTTGGCGATCGCGTATTCACCGAGGAAGTGCTCGACAGAATTGATGCCAACATGGTCTTCGACCTCATTGCGGTTGCAGCCGCTCTCACACGGTGCCGGACAGACGCGCCCCATCACTGACGGGAACGGGTTGGCCTCGGTCAGGCGCCGCCAGGCATATTCCTGCCAAGGCATACTGGGTTTCCCGTCAGCACCAACCGGCGGCTTTTCGGTGCCGCGCACGATGGCCAGGTAGCCGCGAATGTCTTCGCCGGACGGGCAGCTTCCCTGACACGGCGGAGTGGACTGGATGTAGGTCGGGCATTTATAGGTATAGCTCGCCTGAAAAATCATTTTGTTAAAACGAGCAACTTTATTATCGCCATCTTTGTACCGGCGGAATGTAAGTTTTTGCGGGGTTTCGATCGTTGCTGACATGTTTTCTCCTGCCTCCAGTAAGTTTAGTGCTTGTCGCCCAAAATGATTGCGTTGCTGACCAGTTGATGCACGCCGCCTACCATCTTGCGGTCGAATCCGTAGTAGGGCGCGACCTTGGTAAATTGGGTCTTGCAAATGGCGCAGATCAGGGCGAGGAAATTAACGCCTTTCTCATCGGCTACTTGTTTGAGTGCCTCCATGCGCGGCAGCGCACCCTTGAGGCGCAGATCCATCAAGTCGTCGGTCAGTAAACCGCCGCCGCCGCCGCAGCAGAAGGTGCTTTCGCGGGTGGTGCTCGGGTCCATCTCGACGAAATTATTCGCCACCGCCTTGATGATATTGCGCGGAATCTCGAATTGACCCCCTGGGCGATCGCCCATGCGCGAACCGCGCGACACATTGCATGAATCATGGAAAGTAATGATGTGCTTGTCGTTCGCTTCCTTGTTGAACGACAGCGCCCCGCGCTCGATCATGTCCCAGGTAAATTCGCAGATATGAGTCGGTTGCCGATAGCGATGGTCGAGCTGTTTCTGCAGCATCTGGGCGAAACGATCCGTCTCATCCGCGCCCTCGCCCACGCCGCTTAAGGTATTCCAGAAACTGTAGGCAACGCGCCAGGCATGACCGCACTCACCGACCACCACGCGTTTCACACCCAGTTCCAGCGCCGCCTGGCGGATGCGCAAGGCCACCTTGCGCAGTTGCTCATAGTTGCCGATGAAGAGGCCGAAGTTGGCTGCTTCGGAGGACATCGAGGACAGCGTCCAGCTGGTACCGGTGGCATGGAACACCTTGGCGTAACCAATCAGGCTGTCGATATGCGGTTCGGCAAAGAAGTCGGCAGACGGCGTGATCAGCAGCACTTCCGCGCCCTTGACATCGATCGGAAAGCGCACATCGATCCCGGTGTCTTCCTTCACGTCTTCTTCCAGTCCCTCCATGGTGTCTTTCAGCGCGGGAGCCGGCAGACCCAGGTTGTTGCCGATCTTGTGCACCTTGCCGATAATCTCGTTCGAATACTTCGCCCCCATCCCGACTTCCGCCAGAATTTCCCGCGCCGCCATGGTGATTTCTGCGGTATCGATGCCGTAAGGGCAAAATACTGAACAACGCCGGCATTCGGAGCACTGATGGAAATAGTTGTACCACTCGTCCAGCACTTCGCGTGTCAGATCGCGTGCGCCAACCAATTTTGGAAACAGCTTCCCCG
>Ga0210005_1001993_pt1 | contig 12338 bp, 12 predicted proteins | sample CryGey02umfilter_3_FD_183961 | JGI IMG/M metagenome (GOLD analysis project Ga0210005, IMG submission 183961) | Groundwater microbial communities from aquifer in Utah, USA - Crystal Geyser 4/9/14 0.2 um filter (SPAdes) (version 3) | ecosystem: Environmental > Aquatic > Deep subsurface >... | reverse complement strand
ATTGCAGAGGAATTGTGGGCAAAATTAGGCAACACTACAAGCATTACGTATGCGGTTTTCCCTAAACACAACGATGCGTATCTGGTAGAAAGCAATCATAAATACCCCGTTTCTTTTAATGGTAAAATGCGTTTTATGCTAGAACTTCCTGCGGATATGAGTAAAGAAGCCATAGAAAAAGAAGTGTTGGCAAATGAGCAATCTCAAAAATATTTAGAAGGTAAAACCCCTAAAAAAGTGATTGTTATTCCACAAAAAATTGTGAATGTGGTAATTTAAACTAATCTTAATCATCGGTTAACATTTTAAATTTGATTAGATGAAATTTAATGGGTAACTATGCAAAAACTTAAAAATGATAATAGTATGAAAAAACTAATACTTTCTTTATTTTGTGTAGGCACGTTTATAAGTGCCCAAGCACAACTACAACAAGATAATAGAACAATTTCTTTTGGAACAAGTAGTAAACAAAATAATGTAATTAATAAAGGGCTTACCACTTGTAGTAATGATACGCTTGATTATACACTTGCAAAAGCAACAGGCTTACAGTCGATAAGTATTAACAATGCAACTTCTGCTCAAGCATTATCACAGTACTACAATGCTCCTCAAGCCATTACTGTTCATGGAGCTACATTTTATGCTTATAAACTTGATGCTACTGGCGGCACATCATTAAATGCTACTGTTGAATTATATTTGGCAGGAATTGATTCAATGCCCACAGGAACGGCATTGGCAAGTGGAACAATTACAATAGATACTACATTTGGAGGTGGTTCATTAGCTGCACTAGAAAAAAACATTTCGTTTTCAACTCCAGTTACGGTAAATCAACCTTATGTAATTGTTATTGGAAATTATTCTGCTAATGGTATGGGAATGGTTTGTAACTCATGGACTGCTGCAGATGGTGGGCAAGAGTGGCTAGCAGGCGTGGATTTAGCCGGAACATGGACTCGTTCATACAATATAAACGTTGGAGGTGTTCCTTTTGATGCTGATCCCTTAGTATTACCGCATGTTTCTTATGATTTAACTTCGGATTTTTCAGCTACTCCACTATATTTTAATACAGCACCTACAAATGTAACATTTACTGATAATTCATCTCCGATATTACAAGATAGAATGTACAATCAGGCAGCATTTATTGCTGCTACTCAACTATCTTATACTTATAATTTTGGTGATGGAAGTCCGGTAGTTAATGCTATTAACACTAACAATAATTACAATCTTGTACAACCTTACACAGTTATTTTAAAAGATACGCTTTTTGGTTGGAGAGTTAATTGTAGTAGTTCTGATACACTGATGCTTAACACACCTACTGATTTAGTAATTACAGAAATAATGTATAATCCAGCTGAAGCAGGAACTGATACGAGTGAGTTTATTGAAATATATAACAATGGAGCCAATGCTGTTAATTTACTTAATTTTACTTGTACGGGAGGAATATACACATTCCCAAATGTAAATTTAGCTGCAGGTGCATATTATGTTATTACAATTGATAGTAGCGGTTTTTATAACACGTATGGTGTTAATGCAGACGGTGTTTTTACAAGTGGACTTAGTAATTCTGGTGAAAGTATAGTTATTAAAAATCCTGCAGGAACAATTATTGACTCTGTCTTTTATGATGATATTGCTCCATGGCCATCAGGTATTGCAACCGGCCAACCAGATGGAGGAGGAGCTTCTTTAATTTTATGTGATGTAAATACTGATAACAACATAGGATCTAATTGGTTCGCATGTACAACTAGTGCTAATATTGTAATTAATGGGATACCTGTTTTAGCTAGTCCGGGAGTGGCTAATACATGTGCACCTCTTTGTAATGCCTCAGATGTTCCGACAGTAACTAGTAATCCAACTACTGTTTGTGATGGGTCAACTGCAACGTTAACGATTACTGGTAATTTAAATGATGCTAGTAAATGGTATATTTATACTGGCTCTTGTGGAGGAACTATTGTAGATTCAACAGCAAATAGTACTTATGTGGTAACACCTACTGGACCAAGTACTACTTACTTTATTAGAGGAGAAGGGAATTGTGTAATTCCTGGAAGTTGTGGTAATGTTACGGTAAATGTGTTGCCTGCCATAACTGGTTCTGTTACCAATACTATCTGTAACAATGGTAGCGTTGTTGTAAATGGAACAACATATAATGCTGGTAATCCATCAGGAACAGAAGTATTTACGAATGTTGGTCCAAACAATTGTGACTCTACAGTAACGATTAACTTAAATGTTTTACCAGCTTTAACAGGAACTATAACTCAAACAATTTGTTTTGGAGATAGTATAGTTGTTAATGGAACCACCTACAATACAACTGTTAGTGGAGCTACTGAGGTATTCACTAATGTTGGTCCAAATGGTTGTGATTCAACTGTAACTATTAACTTGACTGTTAGTCCAGCAATAGACATTACTACAACGGTGAATGGTAATACTATTACAGCTAACCAAACAGGAGCAAGTTATAATTGGATTGATTGTAATGGAATGAATTATACAGGAGCTACTGCACAAAATTTTACCGCTACTGTAACTGGAAATTATGCAGTAGAAATTACTGTAGGAAACTGTGTGGACACTTCAGCTTGTGAAAATGTTACTGTGGTTGGAGTTGATGAAAACAGTGCTAAAAACAACATTAAGTTATTTCCAAATCCAAATAATGGAGTATTCAACATAATTACTTCCGAACAAATTAATGTTACTATTTACAATGTGTTGGGAGCAAACGTATTTACAAAAGCATTGAAAAGTGGAAATCATACTTTATCTTTAGAAACCCAACCTAAAGGAATGTATTTTGTAAACATTCAGCAGGATGGAAGCGTTGTTACGCATAAAATGATAGTTAAATAAAAGGTTGATTTTAATATGAACTATAAAAAGCGATTGTTGCATGGCAGTCGCTTTTTTTTAATCCAAAAATTTAGCAATACAAGAATTAACGGATAATAAAATTCTATTTTTGGATTATCATCATTCTTTTTTTAAATTTGAAATCGAAATTTAAATCTTAAAAAATTATAATAACTCAACCATGAATAATTTATCTACCCTTTTTACCACATTTTGTTTGGTAATTGTATTTTCTACAACTACTTCTGCACAACAATCAACTGAACAATGTGGGTTTAATCATGCTATAGAATTTTTAAACCAACAAAACCCTAATTATAAACAACAAGTTGATGTTATTTATCATCAAAGGGTTACAGAGGCAAACACTAAACAGGCTAATAATAACAAAACCATTTACACAATTCCTGTAGTTTTTCATGTAGTTTGGAATACAAGTGTGCCTCAACAAAATTTAGATGATAGTGTTTTGTTAGAACAAATTGCTGTTTTAAATGAAGATTTTGGCAGAATGAATGCTGATACCAATAACCTTCGTCCATCTTTTATACCTATTGTTGGTAATGCACAAATCCAATTTGAATTAGCTTGTGTTGATCCAAATGGAAATCCAACTAATGGAATTATTAGAGTTCCTACAACTGTAACTTTTGGAGGAGGTTTTATACCTAACATGAGTTCTATTGCTAAAATTCAAAATACTAGTCAAGGTGGTTCTGATGCATGGAATACTTCTGAATATCTGAATATTTGGGTAGGAGACATTAATGGAGGAAGTACACCTTCTCTTCTTGGAATTGCAACTCCACCAGCTGGTCTTTCTAATTGGCCTGCAAATTCTATTCCTCCAGAATTAACTGATGGTGCAATTATTCAATACAGTGCTTTTGGCAGAAACAATCCTACAGCTATATCAAATATGGTAGTCAATGGCAGAACAGTAACCCATGAAGTTGGGCATTATTTAGGCGTTAGACATACAGCAGAAAATACATTTGGAGGTTTATTCGGTAGTATTTGCGGTGATGACGATGGATTAATAGACACCCCAAATTGCGATCAATCTCAACAAGGCTGTAACACATCAAGAAATTCTTGTACCGATGCTATTCCAGTTGTGGGAGATTTGCCCGATATGGTTGAAAATTATATGGATTATTCAGACCAAGATTGTCAAAACAGCTTTACTCAAGGACAAACTCTTATTATGAGAAGCGTTTTGGAAAACGAAAGGATAGGTCTATTAAATTCGCCAGCACTATCTAATTGTGTTGTTGGATTAACAGAAAATAATCAACCTAATACTATTTCCATTTATCCGAATCCAACCAATGGAATTATCAATATTTCTTCTTTAAAGAATATGGATTTAAAAATTACTTTTTATAATAGTTTGGGAGAGCAAATCCAACCCATTATTATTGGTGATAACCAATATCAAATAAATAAACAAGGTATTTATTTTATATCAATTCAGTCTAATACTTTATCAATAACAGAGAAAATAATAATACAATAAACTTAATGTTATTCTCCCCAGCGATAGGATTTATTGTCTAAATCAATTAAGTCAATCACTCTATCAACAACAGTTTTGGCTACTGCTTCAATAGTTTTGGGTTGACTATAAAAAGAAGGCGTTGCAGGACAAATTATGCCTCCAGCTTCTGTTACAATTTTCATGTTGTTGATATGAATGAGATTATATGGGGTTTCTCGAGCAACTAAAATTAATTTTCTTCTTTCTTTCAGAATTACATCTGCTGCACGAGTAAGTAAATCATTGGAAATTCCATGAGCAATTCTTCCTAATGTTCCCATAGAACAAGGAATCACTATCATAGTATCATACTTTGCTGAACCTGATGCAAAAGGAGCATTAAAATCAGTTTTATCATAAAATGAAAAAGAATAATTTTTATATGTTTCATTTTCTAATTCATGTTTCCAAACAATTTTAGCATTATCAGAAAACAGAACTCCCACTTCAATTTCTTGTTGCAATGCTAAAAAATCGAGTACTAATTTTGCATAAATAGATCCTGAGGCACCAGTAACTGCAACAATAATTTTTCTTTTATTCATTGAATCTTAGTTTTTAGCTCCAAATTGGTATCGAACAGTAAAATTCAAATCTACATTGTACCACCCTCTGTTAAATGTTTTATTTAAAATACCTATGTTTTGGTCAAGGTTATTAAAATCTCGAGTAGGAATTAATGAGTTTTTGGATCGCACATTAAAAAACCAATTGTGAATAAATTCATATTGCAGACCAATTAAACCTCCAAAATCATGTTTTTTAAATGGATATGGCTGGTTTTGAAAATCTATTTCTCCAAATTGATCTTCTGCCTTAATATTTAGTAAATACCCATAATAGAGGCCTAACTCAAAATGAAATTTTTTGAAATGATAGCGAAGTGCCAATGGAATTTCAATGTAATTTAACCGAAGGTTGAAAGACCTTAAGTCGCCTTTATCAGGTTTTGGTACTTTTCTGGCTCCTTTTCCAATGTATGCAATTTCAAATTGCAGAGAAATTTTTTTAGAAAATTCAGTATTTGTAAAACCTCCCAAAATTACTCCAGCCTTATTATAGCCTCCATAACCATCTCCTTCAACTTGAGCTGCACTTACACCAAAAAGCAATCCTGATTTAAAGGTTTGTGAAAATCCATTTACAGCTAAAAATAAAATAAAAATAGTTAGAATTCTACGCATAATATCAACATTGTTTCTCTACGAAATTAAGTAAATCTTTGCCAATATCTTTTCGGTAATATTTGTTTTCAAAATCAATGTTTTTGGCATTGTCAAAAGAAATTTGAAGTGCTTCTTCTATAGAATTTGCTAGAGAAGTAACAGCAATTACTCTACCTCCGTTGGTAACCACTTTATTATTTTCTAACTTAGTTCCTGCATGAAAAATCAAGCTATTTGCTATGTTTTCTAAATTAGATATTTCTTTGCCTTTTTCGTAATCTTCTGGATAGCCGCCCGAAACTAGCATCACTGTTGTTGCTGTCTTATCACTTATTTTGATTTCTTTTTCGTGCAATGTTTGATGAGCAACACCTTCAAATAAATCTAACAAATCTGATTCGATTCTTGGGATAACTACTTCTGTTTCAGGATCACCCATCCGCACATTGTATTCTATCACATAAGGATTTCCATTGTTGTTCATCAATCCAATAAAAATAAATCCTTTATAATCAATACCTTGTTTTTTTAAGCCTGTTATTGTTGGTTTAACTATTTGTTCTTCAACTTTTTTTATAAACGCATCGTCTGCAAAAGGAACAGGAGATATAGCTCCCATACCACCTGTGTTTAACCCTGTATCTCCTTCTCCAATCCGTTTGTAATCTTTTGCTGATGGCAAAATTTTGTAACTATTTCCATCGGTAAGAACAAATACACTTAGCTCTATGCCATGCAAAAATTCTTCGATAACTACTTTGGTTGATGCTGCTCCAAATTTTTTATTGGTCAGCATTTCAGTAAGTTCATTTTTTGCTGCTTGCAAATCATCTAAAATCACCACACCTTTTCCAGCTGCCAATCCATCTGCTTTCAACACAAAAGGAGGTTGAAGACTTTCTAAAAAATGAAAACCATCTTGTAATGTTTCTACTGTAAAAGCGGCATATTTAGCTGTTGGAATGTTGTTTTTAACCATGAATTTCTTAGAAAATTCTTTACTACCCTCCAATTGAGCACCATCTTTTTTGGGACCAATTATTCCAATACTTTTTAACTGTTCATCAGCTAAAAAAAAGTCATGAATTCCTTCAACCAAGGGGTCTTCCGGACCAACAATTACTAATTCTATATTTTTTTCTAACACCAATTTTTTAATGGCATCGAAATCAGTAGGATGAATAGCAACATTTGTTGCTATAAGCGAAGTTCCAGCATTGCCAGGTGCTACATACAACTTTGATAATTTTTTACTTTGATTTATTTTCCATGTAAAGGCATGCTCTCTTCCTCCTGAACCTATGATAAGTACATTCATTTTTGTGTAGTTAAATAAACCACAAAAATACTATTAATTTATAAGTTGAGATTTGAATAAAAGCAAGAGGGTGTAAGAGACAAACTCTATTTAGATTAGAGTTTGTCCATTTAGTCGAGAGTTTGTCCATAATGTTCGAGATCGAGGTTTCGATGAACTGATAATCAAGAGTGTACTGAAGTACATGACTGATTTGAAGTTCGAGAATAACGAAGATATCGGACATTATGGACAAACTCTAACTTGCAATTTTATAACCATTTCCTTTAACAGTAATAATAAGGTCTTCACCTATTTTCTCTCTTAATTTGCGAATATGAACATCAATTATTCTTGGATTAGTTATTTCTTTGTTTTCCCAAACGGTTTGATACAATTCATCTCTAGTAAATACCTTTTTGGGATTACTCACTAAAAGAAATAACAATTCAAATTGCTTTTTTTGAAGACTTATATCCTCCTCTCCAGTATTAACCAAATAACTTTCTCTGTTTATTTTAATTGATGAATGATGAATAGAATGACTATTGAGACTAAAATTTTTAGGCATTCGCTTTAACATCGCATTGATTTTCCTAAGTAGCAAATGAGGATTAATATTTTTGGAAGTAAAGTCATCAGCTCCAGCATTAAAAGCTGCTATTTGTATATATTCTTCTATTTCATTAGAACAAATAACTATAATATTATTTTTCTTTTCTCTAATTCGTTCACAAATTTCAATACCATCAAAATTTCCTAAGTTTAAGTCCAACAAAAGTATTTCAGGTAAATTAGGTATCAACACTTCTAAATCTACATGTTGAGCATTAATATTTATTATCCTAAAACCATTTTGCTCAAATAAAAAAGATATGGGAGCAAACGAATCAAAATCAGCACTTAAAATACCTATTGAGGTTGACATAAAAATAGTTTAACTTAATCTTTCAAAGTTAGAAACCACTTATTTTAAACAGATTAAATAAATGTTAAGCCCTTGTTAAACCTACTCAACTTAAATGTTAATATGAACTTAAAAAATGAATTAGGTACAGAACTTATCACAATATGTGTGTTAACCCAGAAAATTAACTTCGTTGAACTCGCAAGCTCGGTTCATGAATTTTCTACGATATAAGTAATATACTCAATTCACTTAGCTTTCCGAATTTTTGACTTACTCTTTTTGCCGTTATCTGCGTTAAAATTTTAAACCGTAGCTACGGTTATGCTTGAAAATTTTGCCTTGATACCAACAAAAATAGCTTGCTCAAATTCCCCGAAAAGCTAAGTGATTTGAGTATACCAACAAATTTAGCTATTTTCAATAGCCCAAATTTGGGTATTACTATTCCGATAATTATCGGAAGGGATTAACCGCTTTACTTCCCACAGCCCTTCGCACATTCATACAATTCGCTTCGCTTTTGCATGAATAAAGCGGGTTAACAAAAAAGCCTTGAAATTTAAAAATTCAAGGCTTTTTTAATTTATTTTTAGCATCCAAATTAGAAATCAAAATTAGGGTCTGGAGCCTTGCTGTATGATTTTTTCTTAGGCTTAATTTTCTTTACAAACAAAATTGTAATTAATTCGTCATCAGCAGTAATCATTGTTCTACTCATTCCATTGGTAATATCAATTGCTTGTTCTGGATACCTAAATTTTCGAGTTACTTTTTCGTAAGTATCATCTTCAAATTTCAAATACATTTCATAAATGTTAATCTTTTGATTTTTAACTTCAACTTTTCCATAGTAACATTCAGCCATACTTCCTTTTCGGAAAGAGATAATCACATCATTATAAACGCCATCAGCAATATCAAAAGCACCTCTTTTTTCAAAAACGGCAGCATATCTTTGATAACATGTTTGTTGTTCCTCCTCTTGTTCTTGCGAAAAAAGTACATTAGCGGTAGAAAAAATAAGTAGAGTCAGTAAAATTTTTTTCATCTGTTTAGTGTATATTGTTGTTTATATTTTATTCAAAGCATAAAAGTAAAAATACTTTATTTAATATCTATGTTTAAAAGTTATATTTTTGTAGCATCTTTGTAAAAATAGATTAAAAATGGGTATAAAAATAATCAAAAATAATTTTCTAGAAGCAAAACAACTCTTAGACCATTTTATTAATGATGAAACGAATCTAGAAAAAATTGCATTGGCTGGAGATTTAATCATTACTTCTTTTGCCAACAATGGAAAAGTTTTTTCATGCGGAAACGGTGGTTCTATGTGCGATGCAATGCATTTTGCCGAAGAGTTAACTGGTAGATTTAGAGAAAACAGAATTCCTCTTCCTGCAATTGCAATTTCCGATGCAAGCCATATAAGTTGTGTTGGAAATGATTATGGATATGATGAAATTTTTTCTCGTTATCTACAAGCATTAGGAAACAGGGGAGATGTTTTATTAGCAATTAGCACCAGCGGAAATTCTATTAATGTTATAAAAGCCGCCCAAATGGCAAAAGAAAAAGGTCTAAAAGTAATTGGCTTAACAGGAAAAAATGGAGGTAAACTTGCATCATTATGTGATGTTGAAATTCGAGTGCCTTTTGATGGGTATGCAGACAGAATTCAAGAAATTCATATAAAAATTATTCATTCGCTTATTCATTATGTTGAAGAATAAATAAGGAATTAGGCGTTAGTAGTTAGTTAATAAATAACAATTTGAAAATGAATGAACCAAAATTAAAATTAGGGAGTAAGGGAAATATAAAAAAATTAAATTTGCATAATGCCTGATTTTAATAAAACATATTTGTTCAGAATGACCCATATTGAGAATATTCCACATATTCTTCAAAATGGAATAACACATTCGACATCAGCAAATGCAAACTCTAATTTTGTTCCCATTGGCGATAGCAGTTTAATTACCTCTAGAAACGATTTTTTATTAAACAACGGCAGACGATTGGGCGAATATATTCCATTTTACTTTGGAAAAAGAACACCAATGCTATATGTGGTGCAAAATGGATTTAATATGGTAGCCCCCACACCTGCTGAAAACATTGTATATTGCGTAAGTTCCGTTCAAAAAATCATAGACCTTCAATTGGACTTTGTGTTTACCGATGGGCACGCTGTAGATAGCTTTAGTTCTCAATTTACGATTACCGATATTCAAAACATTGATACTATTTTAGACAAGAAAGCTATCAATGCAAAGTATTGGCGTGATGAAAACGATTTGGATAGAAAACGAAGAAAAGAAGCTGAGTTTTTAGTATTGGGTGATGTTTCCCACGAAGCAATTTTGGGTTTTATAACCTATAACGAACTCGCAAAAAACAGAATAATAAACTTTGGTGCAGATACTGCCATCGTTCACATTAAATCAGAATTTTATTTTTAAGATATGATACTTTACAAAACAGGCAACTTGTTAGACAGCGAAGCAGAAGCTTTGGTTAACACCGTTAACACCGTAGGCGTTATGGGTAAAGGCATTGCTTTGCAGTTTAAAAATATGTTTCCCAATAATTTTAAGCTGTATTCCAATGCTTGCAAAAATAAGGAGGTAAAAATAGGAAGTCTATTAATTACCGAAGAAGTATTACTGATGGGTAAAAAATTCATTATCAATTTCCCAACAAAAACCAATTGGCGTTTGCCTTCGGAATATCAATACATTGAAGCAGGATTAACAGAATTAATGAAAGTAATTAAAGAGAAAAAAATTAAGTCGATTGCTATTCCACCTTTGGGTTCGGGAAATGGTGGTTTAGATTGGAATAAAGTGAAACAGATTTTAGAAAAACATTTAGCAGATGTGGATTGTAAAATCCATATTTATGAACCAAATGCAGCAATTCAGGAAGTGTTGAAGAAAGAAAGAGTAAAATTAACTCCTGCAAGGGCAATGTTACTTTCTGTTTTGTATGAATTAATTCGTAATGGGGAGTTTGTTTCAGAATTTTCATCAGAAAAAATTGCTTATTTTCTGCAACGCTTTGGAGCAAAAGAGACCTTCAAGTTAGCGTTTAAATCTAATTTTTACGGACCCTATTCGGGCAAAGTAAAACACGTTTTGTATTACCTGAATGGCAGCTACATTATGGGATATAGTTCTAAAGACAAAAAACCATTTGAAGAGTTAGGTTTAATTCCCGATGCTGAAATTGAGGTAAATGAGTTTTTAGATAAGCCTGAAAACGCAGTCCACAAAAATACTGTAGAAAAAACAAAAACATTCCTAGCAGGATTTTATTCTCCTTTTGGATTAGAACTTCTTTCTACTATTGATTTCATTATTTCAGAAAGGCATGCTAATACACAAGAATCCATTACAAAGGAATTGGAAAACTGGAGCGATAGAAAAAAGACCTTGTTTACCAACCCAAAATTTATTCAAATAGCAATTAATAACCTGAAACTACACCTAAAATAAGGGAAGTTCTACTGCGTTAGTAAACCAAAAATGACTGAAAACAAAAAAATATCGACAATCACATTAATTTTAAGAGGCTGGATAACCGTGTTTATCCCTGTTACCATAATAATATTAGCAATCTGGTTTGGACTTTGGACAATTTTTGATTTGAATTATTTTATTAGTGTATTATTTGGAACTATGATAGGATGGTATTATTGGGTATATTCCGTTAAAAAATGGATTAGGTGGGCAGCTGAGAACAATATTGATTAAAATAGCATTTTAAAAATTGGGCGACTTGGACTTTTGCTTTAGAATCGCTACACTGTAACAGAAGCATTAAACAATGAAAAAAAATAAATTTTTTACGCCAATTGCAGGAATAATATTAACATTTGCTATTGTTTTGAGTTTTCTTGTAGTTTTTAAAGGAACGGATTTTATTTTAATTAAATATTATTACTTCAGTGGTTATAGTAAACAAAAGTCTTATGACAATCAAGGTGCTATAAAAGATTATTCTAAAGTTTTAAAACTTGACGATAAATTTGTAACTGCTTATATCAGTAGAGGTAGTGCATACCTTGACCTGAAAAAATATAATGATGCCATTTCTGATTACAACAAAGCAATAGAGTTGAATCCAATAGACCCTCAAGCTTATGCTTATCGAGGTAGGACGTATTATGAAATAAATCAGTATGAAGACGCATTGCATGACTATGATAAAGCAATAACCTTTGATAGTAATTTTGCTTACGCATATTACAACAGAGGTCTTATTAAATATACAATTTACATGGATTTTATCAATGGATGTGCTGACTTTAAAATAGCGAGTAACTTAGGATTTGATGATGCAATAGATATTATAAACAGTGGGAAATGTGAATAAAATAACAAAAAAATACTTTACAAACTTTTAACTAATTAACTTATGCTAATCAAAACCTACGGAAGTGCAGTTGTTGGTGTTGATGCCATTACGATAACCGTTGAAGTAAATGCCGATAGAGGCTTCAAATTTTTCATGGTGGGT
>Ga0210005_1001991_pt1 | contig 12364 bp, 9 predicted proteins | sample CryGey02umfilter_3_FD_183961 | JGI IMG/M metagenome (GOLD analysis project Ga0210005, IMG submission 183961) | Groundwater microbial communities from aquifer in Utah, USA - Crystal Geyser 4/9/14 0.2 um filter (SPAdes) (version 3) | ecosystem: Environmental > Aquatic > Deep subsurface >... | reverse complement strand
GGGCGGTTGATTGGTATAGGAATAAGCGGGTGGCATCAACGCCTTTGGTGTCGAATAGTAAATTTGGATCCGGATAGTTTTTCTTGCGTTTGGATAGTTTCTCACCATCTTTGGCAAGGAGAATGCCGTTTACAATTACGTTTTGGAAGGCCGGTTCGTCAAATAAAATGGTAGATAAAACATGTAAGGTGTAGAACCAGCCACGGGTTTGGTCTAGGCCTTCGGCGATAAATTGGGCTGGGAAATTTTCTTCAAATTCTTCTTTATTTTCAAATGGATAGTGGGGTTTGGCGTATGGCATGGCACCGCTTTCAAACCAGCAGTCTAATACTTCGGGAATGCGCTTCATGGTGCCGTTACACTCTTCACATTCAAATTCGATGTTGTCGATGTATGGTCTGTGGAGGTCCAGTTCGCTTTCGCGGTTTGGGACTTGGCCAGCGTAGTAGGTTAGAATTGCTTCGTGTGGGATTTTGCTGAGGTTGTGGACCCATTTTGGAGAGATCTCTTGTTCTTCAAAGTAAACTTGAGCAGCGCCCAGTACGGCACCGTGGGTAACAACGACGATGTGTTGGTTTTGGTAATGGTTGCCGAGGTAGTCTAAAAAGTCATTGAGGCGCATGGCCACTTCTTTGTTGGACTCGGAGTCGGGATTCATTTTGAAATTGAGAATATCCCCGCTGTTTACAATGGCGTCGTGGACCGTATTAAAGTCGGTATTGTGGGATTGATGGATTTCGCGGAGACGTTCGTCGGTTGTAAGATCGACCTTTAGGATGTCGTTGATGATTTCGGCTGTTGCTTGGGCGCGGTCAAATGTGGAGCTGTAAATGTGGGTAATTGGGTATTTGCTTAATTTTGTGGCTAAGGTGGCGGCTTGTTTTTTGCCGTTTTCGGTTAGTTTGCTTTGATCGGTTTGGTCACTGTTGGTAACGCCTTTAATGTTATGTTCGGCTTCGCCATGACGCACAAAGTAGATTGTGTTGCCGTTTTGGGAGCGAACACGAAGTTCTTTAACAGAGCCAATACAGGTTTGATGGTTGCATGCTTCGCATTCCCAAATTGGAATTGGTGCTCCCCAATAACGATTACGTGAGATGTTCCAGTCTCGAACATTTTCGAGCCATTTGCCAAAGCGACCTTCTTTAATATGGGCCGGTTGCCAATTAATTTTTTCGTTATTTTTAAGGAGGCGATCTTTAATTTGTGTAACGGCAACAAACCAAGATTTTAGGGAGTGATTAAGTAGAGGAGTATCGCAACGCCAGCAATGCGGGTAGCTGTGGCGATAATTTTCTTTGTTAAAAAGTTTGTTGTGTTGATTTAACCATTCGGCAACATTGTGGTCTTGGCCTTTAACAAATTTGCCGGCAAAATCGGTAACTGTATCAACAAATTCGCCACTAATGTTGGTGTGTACAATAATATCCAGTTTGTATTTTTTGGAAACTTCGAAATCCTCCGCACCGTAGCCGCCGGCAATATGCACAATACCGGTTCCGTCTTCGGTGGTAACATAGTCGTCTATGGTGATGATAAAGCGTTTTTTGTCGACTTCGTATTTGTAATAAGGGAAGAGTGGCTCGTAAGTCGTACCTTCCAGATCTTTTGGTTTAATTTTTTCGATGATTTCGTATTCTGTTTCGGGGAAAAGTTTTGGAAGGAGGTTGTCGGCGGCAATGTAAAATTCGTCCCCTACTTTAACTTTGCTGTATTTAATTTTTGGTCCCATACAAAGTGCCATGTTGCCGGGTAGTGTCCATGGTGTTGTTGTCCAAGCTAAAATGTAGGTATTTGGGTGTGACGGATGATCGATTTTAAATTTGGCGGTGACAGATAGGTCGGTTACTTCTTTGTAGCCTTGGGAAACTTCGAAATTAGAGAGAGGTGTTTCGCAGCGGGGGCAAATGTGCATCGAGCGGTAGTCTTGGTAGACTAGGCCTTGGTCCCAGATTTGTTTAAAGACCCACCAAATGGATTCCATGTAGTTGTTGTCGAGAGTGGCATAGGTGTTGTCAAAATCGACCCAGCGTCCGACTCTTTCTAGTAAGACCTGCCATTCTTTTGTGTAGCGGAAAACGCTGTCGCGGCATTTTTGGTTAAAGTTATCGATGCCATATTCTTCAATGTCTTTTTTACCGGATATTTCTAATTCTTTTTCGATTTCATATTCAACGGGGAGGCCGTGGCAGTCCCAGCCATTGGTGCGGGGTACGTAGTAGCCTTTCATGTTCCAGTAACGGGTGACGGCGTCTTTGAGGGCGCTGGCTAAAATGTGGCCGTAATGAGGAAGGCCGTTGGCAAAGGGGGGGCCATCAAAAAATACATATTTTGGTGAATTTTTGCGCATGTCCACAGATTGACGAAAAATGTCGTTTTCTTGCCAGTATTGAAGGATGGATTTCTCGACGTCTGGTAGTTGGAGGTTATTGTTGATCGGTTTAAACATGGAAAATCGTTAGAGATTAGTTGATGATGTCTTTTCTATTTTGTTTAAGATGCGATTTAGTTCGCGTTTTGTAGCATTTAATTTACCTTGGCGGTTCACAATAATAAAGTCACATTGGTCTTTAAAGCGGATTTCTTTTTCAAAGCTTTTGTGACGGTGTTCCAGTTCTGTTGGCGCGACGTCTGAGCGTCCGGTGATTCGTTTTTCTAGGTCTTGCCAAGATTCTGTTGTTACAAAAATTGTGCGAAGGTTTTTTGCCGGAATTATTTTTTTGATGGATTCAACGCCTTGTACATCAACTTCGCGAAAAACGGTTTTTCCTTGTTTTAGGGGGTCGAGGATTTCGGATTTTAGAGTGCCGTAGTAGTTTTCTTCGTGAACAATGGCCCATTCTAGGAATTTATCTTGCTCGATTTTTTCTTTAAATTCTTCTTTGGTAATAAAGTAGTAAATTTCGCCGTCTACTTCGCGGGGACGGGGCGGGCGGGTTGTACAAGAAACGGGAAACAGGTAGTTAGGATAGTTTGCTTTGATGTATCTAATAAGAGTCCCCTTGCCGCTACCGGATGGTCCTAAAATTAAAATTAGCTTTCCTGTAATATTTTCTTGATTTCCCCCTTGCATAGTAAGTGCGGATATGTTATAGTTATATGATGACCTTTGACAGAACGGTTTAAAAATAGTGAGAGGATAGTCGATTTAGGTCGGTTATCGCCATCCTAGGTTAGTAGTAATATCTTATTAAATAGCTTGTCTACCTTAATTAATATAACTTCTTCCCAGGTTGGTATCTACCTTCTTAGGTTAGTAGTATCACCATATTAAATGGTTTTCCATTTGATTGGTATAACTTCTTCTTAAGTTGGTTAACTACTTCTTCTGGTTAGGGTTTATTCTCTACTAGTTGAGTAGCCAGTCTGAAAATAGAATTATATTTTATATTTAGACTGGTCGATTTCCTTCCGGTCGGCTATCCCCTCCCTATTTTTCTTTGACTTTTGCCCTCTATAACTATTTATAGTTACAAGACGAGGCCAAGAAAAATAGCCTTCACGAACTACGTAAAAAATAGTTCATTGGTAGGTTCCTATTAAAATAAAAATACATTGAACCAAATTTTCAAAAAAAATCAAAATCAATGTAACAAAAACGTTTCAATATACAAAGCAAAATAGGGAGAAACAAAACGTAGAGGCGTACAGTCCTCACCTCTGATTCATATACTTAATTGTTAGAATCATGTGTCCTAGGCTTACGTCTCTAATTTTTTGTGTGTTAGATTAATTCAAGGTACCTATCTTGCATGGCATAGATGCTTACTGTCTTTGTGTCTAAGGGCCCAACAATAGTAGCTTGAGTGACGTCGTGGTCGGGATAGTATATTTTGTGTTGTTGATTTAGTCTGTCAATTAGGTTCGCGATAGATGTGTCTAAATACAGTAGAGTGGCTTGGGCATCTGCCATTTGTTCTATTGCACAGTGTCGATTTGGGGCAGGTGGCAATGTCATATAATTATAGTGGGCTGTTGGTTGTTTATTTTGTTCAGTTTCAGTAATAAGAGGAATGTGGCATGTCATTATTGGCTCTTCATTTGGTGGTAATTCAAAAGCTGTATATATAGGAGTTTGTAGTTTTGAACGTTGAAATTCTTTTAATTTTAAATCGTCTGGTGTAATGACGTTTGAATATATAGATATGTGCCCTCCTTGCCGATCAATATGAGTACAGCCAGGAGCCTGAAGATTTGCAGGTGGATGGAAATTGATGCCGGAAACATGTAATAATTTTTCTGCAAAAAGGCGAATTGTTGTTGCAATTGGGATATAGTCTGGCAATCGCCCTGGATGAGTTGGTGGTCTAAACAATTCTTTTGGCATGGCTCTAACTATTGCTTCGAGGCAGTCGGTTGAAATATCCATTATGTCTCGTAAGATTGTGGTGTTCGGTGAAAGTGTGTGTGGGAGAAAGCCTAGTTGCTGTAATCTTTCGACATTTGTTGTGATGGATGTAGTATTTCCAGATTTCATTATCGAGGTTATTTAAGGCTAATTATAATGGTGTTGGTTTTTGTGCCTGGGGTGGTGAGGCGGTATTTGTAAGGGGTAAGAAAAATATATATATCAAAAAAACTCTCTACATTCCACTTTAGTGGCTGAAGCCGGTTTTTGGTGGGCTGGAGAGTTTATTTTGAGTATTCATCGCAGGGGCTCGCTGGCGCTCGCCTATTAAAACGGCAGATCATCAATACTCACCTCGTCGCTAACATGTTGTTCTTGGGGGGCTGGTTCCTCGGCTTTTTTAATGCTTTGTGGGGCTCGGGCGGCGGGGGTTGCTGCGGCGGCGGGGGGTTGGATTGAGGTTGGGTTGCCTTTGGAGTCTAGGATGATGAAGTTGTCGGCGATGATTTCGGTGCGGTAGCGTTTGACGCCGTCTTCGCCTTCCCAGTCGCGGGTTTCGATTCGGCCTTCTACAAATACTTTGGTGCCTTTGTGGGCGTATTGGTGGATGATTTCGGCTAGGCGGGCCCAGGCGACGATGTTGTGGAATTCGACTTTGTCTTGTTTTTGGCCGTTTTTGTCGGTCCAGCTAAAGTTGGTGGCTACGGAAAAGCTGGTGACGGCGGTGCCGTTGGGGGTGGTGCGCATTTCGGGATCGCGGGTAATGTTACCGATTAATTGGGCTCGATTTAGAGAAAATGCCATGAGAAGGATATTGTTAGATATTATGTTTGTGCTCAAATTCTAGTTGATTAGAAGATGGTTGGCAAATTTATACTCTTGAAGTATGCTTGAGTTAAGAATCTAATGCTATTTTATGTTGGACGCAGAGATGAGCAATATTGGCTTACTGGGGCTAGGTGTGATGGGTCGTAATTTGGCGAGAAATATTCATAGTCGGGGTTTTAAGGTGAGCGTTTATAATCGAACAGTGCAAAGAACAACGGATTTTGTTGAAGAGTTTGGTGATGAAACTTTGGTTGGCTTTGCTGATTTAAAAGAGTTTGTGCAAAGTATTGAGCGCCCGCGAAAAATTATTATTATGGTGCCTTCGGATGCGGTAGATGCGGTTTTAGATGAGGAGTTAAACGGTCTATTGGAAGAAGGCGATATGATTATGGATGGTGGGAATAGTTATTATAAGGAAACTGTAGCGCGTGAAGTGCGCCTAAATGCTAAAGGTATCGGGTTTTTGGGATGTGGAATTTCCGGAGGTGAAGAAGGAGCGTTAAAGGGGCCCAGCTTAATGCCCGGTGGGTCTAAAATGGCTTATGATGCTTTTGCGCCGATTCTTGAGAAGATTGCGGCTAAAGATTTTAATGGTGAGGCTTGTGTTGCTTATATGGGTAAGGGGGGCGCTGGGCATTATGTGAAGATGGTTCATAATGGAATTGAGTATGGCGATATGCAACTGTTGGCCGAGGCTTATACGTTGTTGCGTTTTGTTGGTGGCTTGGACATGGCCGATTTGGCAGCGACTTTTGCTTCGTATAATCAGGGGCGATTGGCATCGTTTTTGGTGGAGATTTTAGTGACGATTTTTAATCAGAAAGATGAAAAGACAGCTGGTTATTTGTTAGACAAAATATTAGATAGTGCCGGTCAAAAAGGGACCGGGCGTTGGACAGCAATGGAAGCATTGGAATTGGGAATTCCCTTGGGAACAGTTATGGAAGCGGTTAATGCACGTAATTTGAGTGCTTTTAAAGATTTGCGATCTAGATTAGGAAAGGCGAATTTGGCTAAGGTTTCGTTACCGCTTGCGGAGGTGGATCAATTTAAAGTAGGTGTGGAAGCAGCTTTGTTTGGCGCAAAAATTAGTGCTTATGCACAAGGTTTTATGTTGTTGCAGGCTGCGGAAAAAGAGTATGGATTTGGCTTAAATTTGGCGGAGATTAGCCGTATTTGGCAAGGAGGTTGTATTATTAGAGCTGAATTGTTACAACTTTTTACAATTTTGTGGCAAAAAGATCAAACAAAGCATTTATTTGAATTTGCCGAGATTCAGGCCGATTTGTTGCCAACTTTGGATTTGTGGCAGGAGGCGCTTGCACTGGGCGGTAAGGATCGGTTGCCATTGGCGGCAATGGCTTCGTCTTTAAATTATGTTTATGGTATTTTTAAGGAGACTTCTTCCGCTAATTTAATTCAGGCGATGCGCGATTTTTTTGGCGCTCATACTTATAAGCGAACGGATTTGGAAGGGACTTTTCATACGGAGTGGGGTGCGTAATCTAATTTTTTAACTTTTATTACCGTGCAGGTTGCAGATCAAAATTTTACATTGGTAGTCTTTGGTGCTTCGGGATCGTTGGCTAAGCTTAAAATTTTTCCCGGTGTTTATCATTTAGCACTTGAAGGACGATTAAACGATGTCGATTATCAAGTTGTTGGCTATGCAAGATCTAAAATGAGTAATGAGAAGTTTCGGGAGATTTTTGCGGAGGCGGTTAGAGCGGCGGTGGACAATGTTGATGAAAAATTATTGCTTAAAATTTTGGAGCGGGTGCATTATTACAGTGGTGAGTATGATGATGAAGATGCATACCATAAGCTTGCCGGTTGGTTGCCTGAAATTGAAGAGAAAAAAGATCGGGTGCGTCTTGTTTATTTTTCGGTGCCGCCATCTGTTTTTTCGTCGATAATTCACAATGTTTGTACGAAATTGGATACGGAGTTTGCCAAAGTGCGTTTAATTTTGGAAAAGCCGTTTGGTTATAATTATAGAACTGCTAAAGAGTTGGAAAAGGAGTTAACGAGTTGTTATGATGAGCATCAGCTTTATTTATTGGATCATTATTTGGGTAAAGAGGCGGTGTTTAATGTGCTTTCTTTGCGTTATGCCAATTCAATTTTGACGACTTTGATTAAAGGGAAACATATTGCTAATATTCAAATTACTGCTTTTGAGCCTGGTGGTATAGAAGGGCGTGCCGGTTATTTTGAACATGTGGGGACGTTGCGTGACATGGTGCAGTCGCATGTTTTTCAGATTTTGGCATTTTTGGTAATGAGTTTGCCGGCTCAAATTAATGAGGAAACATTGCATCGAGAAAAACGCCATGTGTTTGAGGATTTTAAAGTGGATGATATAGAGGATTCTTTGGTGCGCGGGCAGTATGCAGGATATTTAGAGGAAGATGGTGTTGCTTCCACTTCGACTACGGAAACGTTTGCGGCATTAAAATTAAAGATTGATAATTTGCGTTGGCATGGTGTGCCGATTTATTTACGCACGGGTAAAAAGATGAAGCAGAAATGGACAGCGATTGTGATTGAGTTTAAACAGCATTCTTTACAGGAGGGGGCTTTTGAGGATTTGGGAACTAATAAACTAGTGATTCAGTTACAGCCGCAAGAAAAAATTGAATTTAAGTTATATACAAAAATGGGTGGCACTAAAATTGCGTTTACAGAGCTTACAACCGGTCGACCAATCTTCTGTAGTGGTGACTGTTTGCATGAGCATGGTCGATTATTGTTAGAAGCGATCCGTGGGAATCGTTTGTTGTTTTTAAGTTTTGAAGAGGTGTTTGCCGCTTGGAAAGTGATTGATCCCCTACTAGATGCTTTTGCGGAAAATAAAGTTAAATTGGAAAAATACGAGGTTGGTGGTATGGGTACTAAAGGTGCGGACAAATTAGTTAGTGATGATGGATTTATGTGGCATAATTATTTTGATTAATGCAGAACTATGAAAATTATTGAATGTGCAGAGGCGGAGTTTGATCAGAAAGTAGCCACATTGGTTACTAAAAGAATTATGAAGTGGAAATTGACGCATAAGGATGATTTTTATTTGGGGTTAACCGGTGGGAAAACAGCGCAAGGGGCTTACGCCCTGTTATCCGCTTCTAAAACAATCGATTGGGGTGAGGTCATGTGTTTGTTAACGGATGAGCGTTTTGTGCCTTCAGACAGCGATGATAGTAATTTGAAAATGCTTTTGGACGTGTTGGTCGATCCGGCGGGTATTCCCGATTACAATGTTGTTGGTTTTGATACGGAGTCTTTGAGCTTTGAGGAAAGTGCCGAAGAGATGAGTTTGGAGTTGCAGGATCTTTTAGAGGAAAAGGGCTATTTGTTTGATTTATTGTTGTTGGGTGTTGGCCCGGATGGGCATATTGCTTCTATTTTTCCCGGGTCGGAAGCGTTAACCACTAAGGAATTGGCGACAACAAGTGAAACTGATGAGTTTGCCGTTAAAAAGCGTTTAACTTTTAGCTTAAAAGCTGTAAGTAAAGCCAAGGAAGTTATTTTGCTGTTGAAAGGTGAAGAAAAGCAAGACATGTTTGAAAAGCTGCAGGGGCAAGGGGGCTTGCCTGTACAGCTTTTGATTGCGAATGTTGAGAAGGTGACGGTTGTGTTTGGTAGTTAGGCGGCGTCTTTGACTACGTCCATTTCTTTATCATGTTCTTCTTTGCCGATTGCGGTAATGTGAGTTTTAACAATATTGACGCTTTTAATTTTAAGCATTTCACCAAATAGAGCTTGGGCAATTAGTATTTCTGGTTCAGACCAGCGGTTGGGGTTAAAAAACTTGGGATCGATTTCAGCTCCATCGTTGATGCCGAGCTTGTCCATGACTTTGATAAATGCTTTAGCAAATTGGATGTTGATTTGGTCGATTGGTTTGATGAAGTCGAGGGCAACGGAGGCAACTTTTTCCATTCGTGTTCGCTCCTCTTCTGGTGGAAGATGTTGTTTTTCGCTGAAGGCAATGCGAAGTTCGGCTGTTTTTCTGAGTGTGTTAAGCATGCTTTTGACGGTTCCCGGGTTTTTAAATGCTTTTTTTAGCGCTTGTTCGGGGTTGGATGCGGCACGAGCGATGAAGATTGCCGTCATAAAAGTGTTAATTTGATGACTGACAACGTCCACCCAATCTGCAACAGATTTTTTAAATTGTTCGTCGTTGTAGCCGGTTTTAGCTTGAAGTTTTTTGTTATTAAGGAGGTTTTCTTTCATGGTTTTAAGATCTTTTTCATTAAAGCCTCCAATTTTGTCGGCAATTTCCATGAAGGTACCTAAGTCACCCAGGGCTACTTCTAGATTATCGTTTGCTGCTGCCAGATTGTCGTTTGCTGCTGGTTCGTCTGATCTTATGGTTAAACTGTCGATGGTTTTCTGATCCATTAAAAGCCCTTTGTAGGCTTCATTGTGATTGTCTGGCGGCATGATTTCGAGATTAGACATTGTGTGAGGATTAAATCATAGTAACTTTACTGCTTTTTTTGCTTTTTGTCTACATCTTTGCGTTTAAAAATGGGAGTGATGGCTGGCATGGCTGGTTGGTTAGGGGCGGGCTACAGCAGCTCGCTAATCGCTCGCTTAATCCCCTCCACTCCCATGCCGGCCTTGTCGTAAAGTTCGGTTTCGGTGCCGGAGAGTTGGTAGTGGGCAACGCCGAGGTTAATGATTTGGGCGGTTTGTTGGCTTTGGGCTAGGGCTTGGCTAACATAGCTGGCGAGACCGGTGTGGATGTTGTGGTCGTGGATTGTGATTCCTTTGCCGGTTTTTTTGAGGCTGCTTAAAATGGTTTGATTGTCAAAAGGAGTGAAGCTGCTGACGGCGATTACTTCGATGCCATCTATGCCTAATTCGGATATGGCTTTGAGGGCGAAGGCTAGCATGGGGCCGGCGGTCATGATGGTTAGTTTGTCACCTGCTCTAATAATGTCGGCTTGGCCGGGGGTAAAGGTGTAGTTTGTGTCGTAAAAGGGGGTGCCGTCGGTTTTGGTGATGGTTGGGGTTTTGGCACGGCCCATGCGGACGTAAAAGTTACCATTGGTTTTGGCTACGTAGCGGATGATGCGGTCGGTTTGATTTGGGTCGGCGGGTTCAAATATTTGGGTATTGAAGAAGCCGGCAAAAGAACTGATGTCGTCGATGGCTTGGTGGGTTGGGCCGTCTTCGCCTACACTTAGGCCGCAATGGGTGGCGACCATTTTAACGTTGGCGTGATTGATGTCGTTAACGCGGGCTTGGTCTTTGGCACGGCTAGACATAAAGGCGCCAAAGGTGCTGCAGAATGGAACAAAATCGTCAACACTCATGCCGCCGGCACAACTTACCATGTGTTGTTCGGCAATACCGCATTCGATATGACGGGCGGGGTCGGTTTCTTTAACGGATCCGGTTTTTACAGAGCCTTCTAAGTCGGCTGTTAAGGCGACTATGTTTTTGTTGAGTTTGGCTAGGTCTCCTAAAGCTTTGCCGTAGGCGGAGCGGTTGTCGGTGAAGGTGTCGGCTTTGTATAATACGGGGGTGCCTGGGTTGATGGCGGTGCTGTTTTCGGCTTCGTGTTTGCCGGGTTTGGCGGTGTTTATTTTGGTTGGGTATTCTTTGAGGAAGTCGGAGATTAGTTCGCTTTGAATAGAACTTGGCCGCACTTCGGCGGCTGCTTCTTCTCCTATTTCTACACTTGGCGCTTTGCCGTGCCAGTCGGCTTGGTGGTTTTGGCCGGTGATTTCCATAAAGCTGATGCCTTTGCCCATTACAGTGTGGCCGATTAGGCAGACCGGCTTGTCTGATTGATGTGCTTTGCCTAAGGCGTCCCACATGGCTTGGTAGTCGTGGCCGTCCATGTTAATTACTTCCCATCCGGATGCTTCAAAGTGGCCTTGGACGTTGGTGGGCATGATGTTTTCGAGGGAGTCGGTTAGTTGGACTTGGTTGTAATCGACAAAAAGGGTGAGGTTGCTGAGTTTGTACTTGTTGGCAAAATTCATCATTTCGTAGGCTTGGCCTTCTTGTAGTTCACCATCGCCCATGGTTAGGTAGATGTGTTTTGTTGAGTCGTGTTTAAGTTGAGTGGCCAAGGCAATCCCGGTTGCGGCAGATCCTCCTACCCCCAAAGGCCCTGTGCCAAACCAGACGCCGTTAACTTCCCTATTTATGTGTCCTTCAAAAACATCGTTTGGTTTGCGGAAATTGGCAACAGCATTGGTTTTATTGACTGCGCCTAACTCGGCTAAAATGCTGTAAACGGCTGGTGATACGTGTCCGTTAGAGACAATAACCGGGTCGTTGGTTTGATTAATGAGGAATGTATAGATAACGGTTAGGTAGTCGATCATCGAGAGCGATCCCCCCGGGTGGCCGGATTGGGCGTTGGTAACCATTTTAATGATCGATTCTCGGCACGAAGTGGCTACAGCTTCAAGAAGTTGGATGTGTTGGTCGGTGAGTTTTTCGCCGAATTTTGGGATTTGCATGGGGTAAGGATTAAAACTTTGGCTGTAAGATAAGGGAATGTGGGGAGATTTGCAATGTGTGTAAGGGTGATGAGCTGTAATCTTTTTTTTAGACAACCGATAAGCTTGACATATATATATATATATATATAGTTTATGCTTTAAGGGTATTATTTAATTATTTATTTTATGGAAACTATAGACAATGGTTTGGATTCAGTTGAAGCTAGAGATTTCGCCACAGTTGTTTTATCTCGACAACCGGCAACTGAAGTGTCTCAAACTGATAAGGATTTACCTGTATTACTTCAAGGTTTAGGTACTGATCCGACTTCACAAGACTTAATTGCTGCACGTCCTTTGTTGGCAAAATACCGTGCGATATTTGGTCAAGATAGACAAGAATTTTGCGAAAAACTAACAAAGGAAGAGCTATTAACAATAGCTATTGCCGATTTGTTAGCACGTACAAGGTATGTTAATGAGGATGGCGATGGAGAATTTATATTGAGAAAATATAAAGATTATTTGGAGACTGTAGGGTTGAATGTTGAGGGGTTAATACAGGGGAATAGGAAGGGGAATAGGAAGGGGAATAGGAAGGGGAATAGGAATACAAATATGATGCCGACATTTAATGTTGCAATCAATAATGTGTTAGACTCCGGCAAACAATAATTCATCTAATCTCTACAAGGCGGATTTTAATTTTGGAATCCGCTTT
>Ga0210005_1001979_pt1 | contig 12444 bp, 10 predicted proteins | sample CryGey02umfilter_3_FD_183961 | JGI IMG/M metagenome (GOLD analysis project Ga0210005, IMG submission 183961) | Groundwater microbial communities from aquifer in Utah, USA - Crystal Geyser 4/9/14 0.2 um filter (SPAdes) (version 3) | ecosystem: Environmental > Aquatic > Deep subsurface >... | reverse complement strand
CCCCCACACATTTTGCAGTGGTGTTCCGCCAAGGCGCTCTGGTGTTGCGGTTAAGCCCAGTGCAAACTTGGGCCAGTTTCCGGTGATGCTGCCATCCTCAGCCATAAAGCCCATGCGCCTCAGCGGGAGGGACCATACATTTTCTGGAACATAATGATGGGCTTCATCAAAGACCACCAAGCCAAAACGTTCCCATGGAAAATCATCTGCATTGGCAAGCAAGGTTTGAATGCTGGCACTTACAATTGCGGCGTTTGGATTTTTTCTGTCGCCTTGAAAAATACCAACAGCGTTAGCGCCAAACAGTGCACCAGCTTCATCAGCAAGGCGTTGCACCAAATAATCACGATGCGAAACAAACAGCACACCAGCCGGCGGAAGGTGAACTTGATCGCCATTTTTTGGAATGTAGGTTTGCAAACCACTCCAATGCAAAAGCATGCCTTGCACAAAGCTCATAGCCGCAAGGGTTTTACCCACACCCGTGGGAAGCACCAGCAGGCCGCGGTCTTGCCAGCCTTGGTATCGAGCAAAGCCTGTTTCTAAAAACTGCTTCTGAAAATCCCAAAGAGGATGAGTGGGTGCACCCTGAAGCTTCATGGAAAAAGCACCGTTCCCAAAAGCAGTGCTGATGCCAGGAGACGTAGACTGCAAAGGGCTCGCCCAGGCTTGGTTCATAGGGCCAGGCCGGCCAAGAAAAGGCGTGAGCATGCCCAAATGGGATGGAATGGTGACCATGAAGCTTTATCGGAACTTGTTGGAAAAAGTTGTCTTGTTTTCTTTTGGAATTGTCAGAACATCTGGATTCCTGACAGAGTCGTTCGGGAATGACAAACAAAAACCATTGTCCACACACTCTAGAAACTTTCCCAGCGCTGTGGTGATTTATGTGGCTCAGATTCAGCTTCATCTGATGCTTCTAGCTCTGGTTTCGAAATAACTTTTTTCTTTGTATTCTTTTTCATTTCATCTTTTGGCTGTGGCGAAGCAGGCAAAACTTCCTTTGGCTTTCCTACTTCATGCAATGGCACTGCATCAGCGGGTACTTGCACTGGTTCTTCCCAGCCTTCAGGCAGATCACTCTTGGGAGCAAGATACGTTTTTGTCTCTCTTTGTGGAAGCTCCTTCACCTCTGATGCAGACGGCGCAAGCGTTTCCTCTTGTGGGACAGAAAGTGGACGCTCAGTTTCATCAAGCGAAGGAACCGTAATCACTGGCTGCTTTGCTGCTTCAGGTGCGGGAAGCGATTGTGGAGCTAAAGGTGATGGAGTTGGCTCTGGAGGTGGAGCTGGAATTTTTTCAGGTGGAATATTTTCTGTATTGGGTTCAAGCGTAAGTGTTTTCTCTTCTTTTTGTGGAGGAATATTTTCGAGTGGAACATTTTTCTTCTTCTTTTGCACCTCTTCAAGCGGGATATAACCAGCAGGAATATCTTTTGGTTCTTCCCAACCTTCGGGAAGGTCGCTTTTATACTGAGCTAGCGCTGGAAATGAAATGACTATTGCTAAAAGAAATAGAATTATTTTTTTCATAATCGCCTCACTTTTTAATTACTGATTTCGAAACTGCACCAATGCTTTTATCTCGCACATTTCTCGCATCGCAAAATGCGGGCCTTCACGGCCAATGCCAGAATCTTTTACTCCGCCATATGGAGCTGCATCATCGCGAAATGAACTGGAGTCGTTTACTATCACTTGTCCATACTCTAAAGTAGAAAAGGCTAACTCTTTTCTTTTTTCGTCCTCCGTCCAAACCGCAGCAGACAAGCCATAGCGGGAAGCATTCAGAAGATCAAAAGCTTTTTCCACCTTTGAAAACGAACTTACATGCACAACAGGTCCAAAGACTTCTTCTTGAAATAATTTCGCGTGATGCGGAACATTTTTCAAAATGGTAGGCCATAAAAGATTTCCTTCGCGCTTGCCTCGCAACACTGCAGACGCGCCAGCTTGAAGCGCTTCTTCAATCCATGATTCCACTTTGCTTGCAGCTTTTTCGTGAATCATTGTTCCAATGTGAATTGTAGGCTCAAGCGGATCTCCAACCATAAGCTTGTTTGTTTCTTCCACAAACAGAGTCAGAAAAGTTTCGTAAATGGAATCTTGCACAAGAATATGCTGCGTGGAAATACAGCTCTGGCCTGCGTTTCCAAATGCTCCCATCGCCAACACTTTTGCTGCACGATGCACGTTTGCATCGTCGCACAAAATCACTCCCGCATTTCCGCCAAGTTCCAAGGTTACTTTTTTCTTTCCGGCCAAGGTTTTTAATTTCCATCCCACCTCAGCGCTTCCCGTAAACGAAAGTTTTTTGATGCGATCATCTTTCACCAAGGTTTCCGATTGCTCATGCTTGCAGGTTAAAACAGACAAAGCCTTTTTTGGCCATGCCGTTTTGCCAATATCACGCGCCAACATCATTGCCGGGCCAGGCGTATCAAGCGCGGCTTTAATAATGATGGGATTTCCCACAGCCAAAGCTGGCGCAAGTTTGTGCATCACAAGATTCAGTGGAAAATTAAATGGTGTAATTCCCAAAACCGGACCAATGGGAAAATAGCCATAGACAACACTATGCGAAGTATTCTTCGGCTGAATTTTAATTCTTTCAGAAAACGTGTTGAGCTCTTCGCTGCAGAGTTCAAGGGTTGCAAGTGCTCGCTTCACTTCACCAAGTGCACTTTGATAAGCCTTTCCACTTTCAAGGCTTATGCATTCAGCGTATTCTTTTTCTTGATGTGAAATAAGCGTGTGCAGATCGTGAAGAATATCCTTTCGTTCTCCAACACTTAACTTTTTGGTTTCGGAAAAACTTGCTTCAGCTGCGGCAAGACTTCGCTCAACCTGCTCAGCACTTGCGAGTGGAATACGCTCAATTTCCTTTTGCGTATAGGAATTTACAAGGGGATGATCATTCGAAGCCTCTTCCCAGTTTCCGGCAATGTAGAGATGCTTTTTCATATTTCCTTCTTTCTCATATTGAGAGGTCTGTTGAGTTTAGAACGTCAAAATTAAATCCGATTGTCAATTCTCAAGATTATAATGGACTGAAACGCCCTTTTTAAAAATCTTGCATTGGCACGGGAGTTGCTCTTTTCTTCTTCGGGGGCAACATGAAAACTGGAACAAAATATTTTGCATTCGCATTTTCCGTTCTCTTCTTGAGCACACAGGCATTTGCGCACGACTATGCTTCTTCTTCCACCTTGGCAAGCAACCAGTCTCAGTATGGCTCATATCAAATTGGCATTGATATCAACAGCAATGAAATTCCTGCTGTTTGTTTTGTGCAAGCGAGTCAAGACACTCCAACGTTGGTGAATCAAAATCCAGCTGTAACTCGTGCGCTAAAATTTTCCATCTACAATGCTTCAACTCAAAGCTGGGATACCTCCACCATTGATGACACCATCACTTCAAACGAATATTGTGATCTCAAATTTGATGCATCAAATATTCCGCATGTGATTTATTCCATTCACAGTTCCAAAAAATTAAAACATGCTGTGCTGAATGACAATGTGTGGAGAATAGAAGATATCGCTTCTCTTACTTTTGATTCAAGTTTGGGCGCAGCGTTTGTTGACCGTCATCTTTCCTTTGAAATTTCTGCTCAAGGTTTGTTGGGTGTGGCCTTCTATGATGCTGCAAATTCCGATTTAAAATTTGCTTCCCTTGTAGAAGATACGTGGGTTGTTGAAAATGTAACAACAAGTGAAAGCGTTGGGCAATTTCCTTCACTCGATTTTGACTCAAGTGGAAATCCTGGCATTGCGTTTATGAAAAAAAATGACGCAACTCAAACTGATGTGCTGTATTCAAAAAAATCAAGTGGAACATGGAGTGACCCTGAAACCGTTGATGACTCTGATTTATCGGGCCGATATACAAATTTAAAATTTGATTCCAACAACAATCCACAAATTTCCTATCGCACTCAAGTTTCTGGCGGAACAATTCAAGTTCGTCATCGTTACAAATCTGGCGGAACGTGGAGTGATGCCAACACCATTGGCTGGCAGGAAGATAAGCTAGACAACGGCTTACTTTTAGATATGGAAAATGATGCCAGCAACAATCTCTTTTTTCTCTACTACTGGAAACAATCCACCATATTTGGTGCAAGCGGTTCTCTTGAAATGGATTCGTTTCTTTTTCCGCTTTCTAGTGCTTCGCCTATCACCACAACTGATACCGTTGCCACCAAATCTGATCTGGTGAGCTTCATTTCTTCTGACATGGCATTAAGTTCCAATCACACTTTGTACACCGCGTGGGTGCAATATGATTCAACAGAAACAAATGTGTTACAAGCAGCTGGACTTGGCCAAGAAGAGATTCTTTCAAGTCGCTATATTTACACCGTAAACGTGAGAAAACTTGATAAGTGGCAATCACAAATTGTTTTGCTGACTCCGAACGACACAAACAGAAATGATATCGCCGAACCCGTAAACAGCTTCACCCTCGAATGGGTCGATTTTGATCCAGACTCTGATGCGCAAATTCAGTTTTCGTATCAAGATGACAGATGGGCTTCAGAGCGCACTGCCATTGGAGATGCGGTGAGTGAGAACGCAGCCAACTCACTTGAAATAAGCTTAACTGATATTCCAACGGGAAAAACAATTCATGCACGCATTAGCGACACCAACAGTTCTGGCGATAGCTGGTATACAGACAGCACTTCAACAGCAAGCCTTGTGACACCTGGAGTTGTGAGTGAGGAAGTTGTTGATGACGAGGAAGAAGAAGTTGAAGCGGAAGCCGAAGAGGAAGAAATTGAGCCTGAAGCCGAAGAACCCGCTGAAGCAGAAGCTGAACAACAAGCTGAAGCTCAAAAACAAGACAGCGGAGATTCAAGCACTTCAAACACAAGCGGCCAAAGCTCTACAACTCAAGCTGCAAGCGGTGCAGCTGGCGGTGGATGTTCTTTGATTGTGCAGGAAAAATTCAGATCTCGCTCTTTGCCAACGCAGTTTTGAGAAAAACAATTCCTTCATCATGCCTTTCTACAACATCGGAAACTTTATCTAGTTTCCCACCAACTTCTCGAATCTCTCCTGAAAGTTTGATCTCAACACTCTTGATATCCCCGGTAAGTTTTGTTTCAACTCGCTGGATTTCTTTTGTGAGTTTTTCATCAACTACTTGAATATCTTTTGAGAGTTTCGTTTCAACTCGTTGAATTTCGTTTGTAAGTTTTTCGTCAACTGCTTGAATATCTTTTGAGAGTTTCGTTTCAACTCGTTGAATTTCGTTTGTAAGTTTTTCGTCAACTGCTTGAATATCTGCTTTTAATTCTTGATGGCTTGCCTTTAAGGCTTGTTGGCTGTGTTTAATTTCTCTGGAGTTTGCCTTAACGGCCTGCTGCGTGAGTTGTATTTCAGCTTTGAGTTCGTGCGTTCGCATATCGAGCTTTTCACCAAATTCAACTCGCGTTGCTGAAAGTTGCTCACCAAAGCCTTTCATGTCATCCCGCATACCTTCAACAAGAACGGTGAAGTAGCCGATTTGCTCAGTCAGTGACTGCTCACTGAGCAGGGGCTTTCCTTTTGATGTTTTGATTTTCTTTTTGTGCATGACTTCACTTTGCTACTCACCAGCACCATTTTAGTCAATCGCTCTTCAGCACTATTTCTAAAACATTCGGATTTGTTCGGTTTTTAGTGCACCAGCATTTCAGGAAAGCGTACTACGCTGGAAATAGAACTGTAAACGTTGTTCCTTTTTCTACTTCACTTTCTACAAAAACTTCGCCGTCGTGCAAATGTACCAAATGCTTTACAATGGAAAGTCCCAAACCTGTTCCTCCCAGTTCACGCGAACGGGCGCGATCAACGCGATAAAAACGTTCGAAAATTCTAGGCAAATCTTTTTTGGGAATTCCTACTCCAGTATCACTTACGTTGATAATACAATGCGTTTTTGTGAGAGATGCAGAAACACTGATTTTGCCGCCATCTCGCGAATAGCGCAATGCATTGCTTAAAAGATTGGAACAAATTTGTCGCAGAGCTTCTTTATCCGCTCTTACTTTTACCTTTTTTGGTATGTCCAGAAGAAAGGAAACATTTTTGAGCTTCGCTTGATTTTCAAATTGCAGCCAAAGTTCATGAAAAAAACTTTCCAGCTGAAGAGAAACATTATGCAACTCAAAGATACCAGAGTCACATTCAGAAATTTTTAAGATATCATCAACCAGTTGTTTTAAATGATGTGCGCTCTCTTCAATTTTGCGAAGGAATTTTTGCTGATGCTCTTCATGCATTTCATTTTCTAAAGTTTCTGCATATCCCAAAATAACGGTGAGCGGCGTTTTGAATTCGTGCGAAATGTTGGCCACAAATTCTCGACGCATATCTTCCAATTGCTTTAGCTGATGAAACTGAGATTCCAAACTGGAAGCCATGGTGTTAATTTCTTCCGACAAAACGCCAAACTCATCTCTGCGCGAAAGCGAAAGCCGTGCCGACAAATCTCCTTTTCGAATTCTGCCTGCCACATCAATCAAGCGATGAAATGGCGAAACCAGCGAGCGCGAAAAAACCAACGCCAAAAGACTTGAGAGAAACAAAGCAAGAAAAGCCAGCTGCAAAAGAGAGCGCTTCAATTTGTAAACGGTGTGGTGAATAGACTGCAACGGAACAGCAAGCCGGACAAAACCACCCTGCACTTTTCTGGCGAAGTACAACATTTCTTCTCCAAGCGTGCTTGATGTACGAATTGCAGAGCCAACGCCATCCTTAGATGCAGCAAGCACTTCCGGCCGACTGCCATGATTTTCAATCTGAGTTTGTTCTTCAAAACGAACGTGGGAATCTGAAAGCACAACGCCATCGTCACGAACAAGCGTGATGCGATTGTTGATTCCTTTTGCCAAGCTTTTTACAAGATTGTCTAAAGGTTGATGTTCCCATTCGCTTAAATGCTTTTGGCCAAATTGCTGCCCAAGTAAAAAGGATTCTTGATCTAGGGTTTGAATCAGATTTTGAGTGAGGTATTTTTCTCCATAAGGAACAAGCGAAAAATAAAGAAAGAAAAGACACAACGAAAGCAAACTAAAAAAATAAAACCAAACTTTCCAAAAAAGGCGAAGGTGAAATTGTTTTCGCAACATTGTTCTCCAAAAAATAGAGCGTGTTGATAATTTAAAACAACTTGTTGGTCTGTTTACAATTGTCATCCTGAACGTAGTGCCCGCCTGCCGGACGAGCAGGAAGGATCTCCTCGGAAACACAGTAGATTCTTCGCTTTGCTCAGAATGACAAGAAGCTAATTATCACAACGTCCTACTCGACAAATTTGTATCCAACACCACGAATCGTTTCGATAAACATTCCAGCATCGCCAAGCTTTTCTCGCAAGCGCTTGATGTGGGTGTCTACTGTTCTGGTAGTCAAATCTTCGCTGAGGCCCCAAACTCGGTCTAGCAGCGACTCTCTGGTTGCCACCCTTCCTTTTGTTTCCAAAAGATAGAGTAAGAGTTTAAACTCGATGGTCGTTAAACGAATGTCTTCATTTTTCCATTTCACTTCGTGCTTCTCTGGAATGACCAGTAAATCTTTATACTTGAGAGATTCTTTTTTTCCTAAAGCATCAGCTGATTCAAGCCTGCGAAAAATTGCCTTAATTCTCAGCATCAACTCGCGCGGGCTAAAAGGTTTTGTCACGTAATCATCTGCACCAGCTTCAAAACCTGTAATGCGATCGTGGTCTTCACCTTTTGCAGTAAGCATCAGAATGGGAATATTCGAAAGTTTTTTGTTGAGTTTCAATGCACGGCAAACATCGATGCCACCTACATCTGGGAGCATCAGATCTAAAATGATGAGATCTGGATGAGCATTTTTTGCTTCGTTTATACCCTTCGCACCACTTGCAAGATGAAAGCTTTCATAGCCTTCTTGCTGTAAAGTGTGTTGAAGCAACTCCGCAATATCGTGATCATCTTCAATGATCAGAATGCGTTTCTTTTTCATGAAACTCCTATGTCCAAACGGGGTTTAGTTTTTCAGCGTCAACGCCCAACTCTTTTATGGCCACAGCAACTTCTTCGCAAGAGATATCACCTTGTTTGCACAGCTGCCACAAACTTGCCACCACAATGCACTCTGCATCAATTTCGAAATGACGACGCAGCTCTTGGCGCGAGGCACTTCTGCCAAGGCCATCGGTGCCAAGCGAAGTAAACGCTGGAACCCAGCGCGCAATTTGATCGGGCACGGCTTTCATCCAATCGCTTACCGCTACAACTGGCGCCTGAAGATTTCCCAGTTGAGTTTCGAGCCATGAAACTTTTTTGCTTTCTTGTGGATGCAGCATATTCCAGCGCTCACAATCGAGTGCTTCGCGACGAAGTTCGGAGTAACTGGTGGCGCTCCATACATCGGCTTCAATCTTAAATTTTTCTTGAAGTATTTCTTGAGCACGAAGGGCATGTAAAATAATTGATCCGCTTCCAAGCAAGTGCACACGCGCTTTTCCCGAAGATGAAGCTTTGTACTTATACAATCCTTTTGTAATTCCTTCTGTAACGCCTTCGGGCATTTTTGGCATTTCGTAATTTTCGTTTTGAAGGGTGATGTAATACACCACTTCTTCACCGTCTTGATACATGCGTTTCATACCATCTTGCACCAGAGTTAAAATTTCGTAGGCAAACGCAGGTTCATATGAACGCACGCGAGGATAAGTGCTTGCAAGCAAAAGGCTGTGTCCATCTTGATGTTGAAGCCCTTCGCCGGAAAGCGTTGTGCGGCCTGCAGTTGCGCCTAGCAAAAACCCGCGACCACACATATCTTGCAACGCCCAAATAAAATCTCCAACGCGCTGGAATCCAAACATAGAATAATAAATGTACATTGGAATGGTTGGAACACCATTGGTGTAATCGCTGGTGGCCGAAGAAATGAATGAGCAAATAGCTCCAGCTTCGGTAATGCCTTCTTCCAACAATTGTCCGCTGGTAGCCTCTTTGTAGTAAAGCAACATGCTGCGATCTACCGGTTCATAAAGCTGACCAACCGAAGAATAAATGCCCACCTGTTTAAACAAGGGATGCATCCCAAACGTTCTCGCTTCGTCCGGAATGATAGGAACAATGCGGCTTCCAAGCGTTTCGTGTTTCAACAGTTTTGAAAGAAAACTGACAAAAGCCATTGTGGTTGAAACTTCACGGCCTTTTGCAGTGCCTTCGGTGAACTCTTTATATTCGTCCAAACTGAAACTTTGAATCTGCGTTTTTTTCTGATTTCGGGAAGGAACAAAGCCACCGAGCGCCTCGCGTTTTTCAATGAGGTACTTACATTCTTCGCTGTCTTTTCCAGGATGGAAAAACGGCATTTCTTTTACTTGATCATCGCTTAAAGAAATATCGAAACGATCTCTAAAACACATCATTTCTTCTTCGTTCAACTTTTTTTGCTGATGCGTTACGTTTCGGCCCTCGCCCGCTTCGCCCATGCCATACCCTTTGATGGTATGGCACAGCACCACACTGGGACGGCCTTTTGTGGCTACCGCTTCGGCAAATGCTGCGTGCACTTTTTGCGCATCATGGCCACCGCGGCCCAAGCGTTGAATGCGCTCATCGGAATAGTGTTCCACCATCTTGAGCGTTTCAGGGCACTTGCCAAAAAAATGTTCGCGCGTGTAAGAGCCCGGCTCTACCACATATTTTTGCAATTCACCGTCTACCACATCATGCATACGCTGCATCAAAAAGCCCTGATCGTCCTGCGCCAAAAGCGGATCCCAATCACGGCCCCAAATAACCTTGATCACATTCCAACCTGCTCCACGATAGGCAGATTCAAGTTCTTGGATAATTTTTCCATTTCCACGAACTGGTCCATCCAAGCGTTGCAAGTTGCAGTTGATCACAAACGTAAGGTTATCAAGCTTTTCCCGCGAGGCCACTGTAAGTGCACCCAAAGATTCTGGCTCATCGCACTCGCCATCGCCCAAAAATGCCCACACGCGTTGCTTGCTGGTGTCTTTGAATCCGCGGTTATGAAGATAGCGATTGAAGCGCGCTTGATAAATAGCCTGCATTGGCCCCAAACCCATCGACACCGTGGGAAACTCCCAAAAGTCGCGCATCAGCCAAGGATGCGGGTAAGAAGGCAATCCACCACCAGAGGCAAGCTCACGTCTGAAATTGAAAAGCTGCTCTTCACTCAAACGGCCTTCCAAAAAAGCGCGCGCATAAATTCCAGGTGAAGCGTGGCCTTGAAAATAAACATGATCCGGACCATCTGGATGCTGCTGCCCTTTGAAAAAATGATTAAACGCCACTTCATAAAGCGTTGCAGCCGAAGCATAGGTAGAAATGTGCCCACCAATGCCATCTTCATTTTTGTTGGCGCGCACCACCATGGCCATGGCATTCCAGCGAATAAGACTCTTGATACGTCTTTCAATCACTTCATCGCCAGGATACGCCGGCTGACGGCTAACGTGGATGGTGTTTATAAATGGAGTTTCAAAGGGAAAATGAACGCGTTTCATACAAACCTCAAACTGTCTTCTGGCAACAGCAGCGCGCCAGCATGCGGGCTTTCCTATACACCCCACTTCAGGCATTTCAAGAAAAATCGTTGGGATTAAACTGAAAAGGAAATTTGTACTACACCTGCTCCCAAATGAGCAAACTGGCATCATCGGGGCCACCGTGCTTGGCGTTTTCATCTCCCATGCGCTGACGGGAAAGGCCCAAGATATCTGTGGCTGCGGCCTTCAAACCTGGAAGACATGCTCGATTGAGCATTTCACTTTATGAGAGATTATCTAAAATACCATCACTTGCTAAGATCACCCTGTATTTGCGAGAAAGACTTTTTTTCGGGCCCACGGCAATATGCATTTCTTTATCGCCCAAAACATTGAGCACCACATTTCTGTCTTCATGCGCCAAAGCTTCTTGTTCGCTCAGCATTCCAGCTTCTTCGGCATACCCCACGGTGGAGTGTGCTGTTGTTTTCCATTTTATTTTCCCTCGCCCGCCAAGCACGTAACAGGCTGAGTCTCCCGCGTGGAAGGTTTGAAAGTGTCCATCCTGTAACAAAGCAATCACCAAAGTAGTTGCGGCACCAACTCCAAGTGCCAAAATATTTTCGTTAGCTTTTTCGATTGCCGAAACAATCACAGATCGAAGCAACTTTTCTTTGGTGAGCAAAAGTTCTTCTTGAAGTGTGGCCAGTGCAATCCTAGCAGCTTCGGCACCGCGTTTGTGACCACCCACTCCATCGGCAAGAGCAAGTACCGTGCAGGTTCTGTTGAAGTTAACTACAAGAAGAGCATCTTCGTTTGGAGTTTCTTTTTGAGGGGATTTCGAAGAGAAAAAAGAAACGCGCCCGTATAAAAACTGGGCGCAATCTGCTTGTTGCATATCATTTTCCAGCAAAAGAAAACTGTCTGAATATCCCAAAGCTGTTAATGGCATTATTTTTCTTTCCACTCTAAGTTTTCGAGCGCACGCCTTAACTTTCCTGCTGTTTTAAATTTCTTCTGAATGAGCGAGCGACGCAATCCACAACAAATATTTTTTATCGCCTCTGGCTGCCCTGCATACTGCGGCTTTCCGCCTAATGCATCATAAAAAATTCTGACCATATCGCAAACATCATCCAAAATATTTTGCGGCTTTGGATAATCCCAATGATACATATCAAGCAATTTTAAGTCGAAGCCCAAACCAAAACGGCGGATGATGATATTTTGAGAATGAAGATCACCATGATATTCTTTGAGTGAATGAATTTGCTCCATACCTGCTGCAAGTGAGTGCAATAAGTGTAATGCTTGAAAAGAATTGAGGCGTTTTCCCTTTTGACGTTTTAAAAATTCGCTCAGCAATTCTCCTTCTACAAATTCCGAAATCAAAACGGTAACGGGAAGGGTTTTATAAATAATTGTTTCTTGATTGTAATAGTGAATCACAATGGGGCACGCGCGCAACTTGTGCAATTTCTTCGCATAGCGCACCACCGCTTTATTGCCCACGTTGCGCTTGGGATAAAAAAACTTGGCCGCACGATCAATGTGCGTGTTGAGCTCGCGAATGCGATACACTTCGCCTTCCCAGCCAGATCCAATGCGCTCTAGAACGCGATACTTCTTCGCGATAACGCTTCCCGGTTCGAAATCAAATGAGGTAAAACTGGGGATACTTTTTTTCTTCTTAGGCTTCGCCATATTCTGGCGACTTAGAAGATTTCTACTTCCAAATGCAAGAGAATTTCCGGGAATTGAGGTTGAATTGGGGAAAAAGATTCTCCCCTTTGCGTCGCTCTGAAATTTCCGCTCAAGCGCCGCGGAAATTTCATCCAACATTTCGGCCTTCATCATTTTCTTTATGGCTGTCTAAGAGATGAAGGCCTCAAAAGTGCGCTCTCACAAAGGGGAGAATCTTTTTCCCAGAGCTGAACATCAATACCAC
>Ga0210005_1001971_pt1 | contig 12463 bp, 15 predicted proteins | sample CryGey02umfilter_3_FD_183961 | JGI IMG/M metagenome (GOLD analysis project Ga0210005, IMG submission 183961) | Groundwater microbial communities from aquifer in Utah, USA - Crystal Geyser 4/9/14 0.2 um filter (SPAdes) (version 3) | ecosystem: Environmental > Aquatic > Deep subsurface >... | reverse complement strand
TGGTCTTTAAGTTCTTTTTTTAATTCGTCTTCTGAGTAAGCCATTTTTTTTGTTCAAGGATTAGAAATAGGAGATTTGATATTTATTATTTACGATTTACGATTTACGATTTACGATTTACGATTTGTCATTGGTTATTTTCACATTTCTCTTTCCTTTTCACTTTTTATATTTCACATTTACAAAGAGAAACTCTCCCCGCAACCGCAAGTTCTATTGGCATTTGGATTGACAAACACAAAGCCTTTACCATTTAATCCACCTTTAAAATCTAATTCAGTACCTGCTAAATATAAAATGCTTTTTTTGTCGCACACTATTTTTATTCCTTTATCTTCAAATATTTTGTCGTCTGCTGTGATAATATGGTCAAAAGTTAGGTCGTATGTTAAACCAGAACAACCGCCGCCTTTTACACCAACCCGAATAAAGCTGTCTTTAGGAGATTCGCCTTCTTCCATGAGTCGAATGGCCTGTTTTTTTGCGTTTTCTGAAACTGTTATCATAATTATTGTTATTTAGATTCATTCTAAATTAGTACAAATGTACCCAAAAAGTGTATCTCCTACAAGAAAAAATTAAAATATTAAACAATTCCGATTGCTCGTGAAAAACAAATGATTGTATAAATTTGCAGCATGTTAGCAGATAAAAATCCAAAACCATTAAGTGAAATAGAAGAGTTAGGCGAGTTTGGCTTAATTAAGCACTTAACCCAAAACATAAAATTGCGTAATTCATCTTCTTTAAAGGGAGTTGGCGACGACGCTGCAGTTATAGCTTATAAAAATAAACAAACTGTTGTAACCACAGATTTATTAGTAGAGGACATTCATTTTGATTTATTGTACATGCCTTTTAAACACTTGGGTTATAAGGCTGTTACCGTAAATCTTTCTGATGTTTATGCGATGAATGCCCATCCCAAACAAATAACTGTTTCTCTAGCCCTTTCTAACCGAATTTCTGTTGAAGCTTTAGAAGATTTGTATGATGGAATTTTGACAGCTTGTAAAACCTATGGAGTTGATTTAGTTGGAGGAGATACTACTTCTTCAAAGGCTGGTTTAATAATTAGTATTACCGCTTTGGGTGAAGTTGAAAAAGAAGAAATAGTGTATCGAAATGGTGCAAAAGAAAACGATTTAATTTGTGTTTCTGGCGATTTAGGTGGTGCATTTATGGGTTTGCAATTGTTGGAACGAGAAAAACGAATATTTTTAGAAACCCCAAAAGTTCAACCTGATTTTTTGGGTTTTGATTATTTATTGGAACGCCAGCTAAAACCTGAGCCACGACAAGATGTCATTCAAATGTTTGAAGAAATTGGAGTGAAACCAACTGCGATGATTGATGTTTCGGATGGTTTATCGTCTGATATCATACACATTTGTACCCAATCTGAAGTAGGATGCAATATTTATGAAAACAAAATTCCTTTAGACCCTTTAACCATAACTTCTGCTCAAGAAATGAATCTTGACCCTATTGTTTGTGCATTAAATGGAGGAGAAGATTACGAGTTGTTATTTACCATTTCTTTAGATGACTACAACAAGATAAAAGACCAAAAACGAGTATCAGTAATTGGTCACATTACTGCAGACAAAGGAAGTTATCAATTTATTTCGAAAAATGAACAAGTACATCAGCTAACCGCACAAGGTTGGAATGCATTATTAAAAAATAATTAATTTAGCATAAAATATAGTTATTGAAATTATTTCAAAAAATAACAAGTATAGTCTTAGTAGTAGCAATTTTTAATATAATTGCAAGTTCTGCTATTCATGAAGTGTTGGAACATCATTTTCAAGTTCATACTTGTATGGATAAAGATGTTACTCACTTCCATAAGTTGGAAATACAGCATCAAGATTTGATTTGTAGTTTCAATTTTTCCTCTACTTTAATTAACAAGTTAATAAATCCATTAGCCAATTTATTTTTTCATTTAGAAAATAAAATTTCGGTTAGGTATTTTTTCTTAGCAAAAAACCTTTATCTCCACGCCTTTTTATTAAGAGGTCCTCCATGTATTAAATAGTATTAAAATTTAAGCAAGACTAATTTGCTCAAAAAAACTATTTAATTCAAAAAAAAATGAAATATATATTTTTAGTGGTCATTTTTATCACGACCAACAACCTCTTTAATGCACAGGTAATTAAAGGAAAATTAACTGATGCAGAAACCCACGAAACACTGCCAGGTGTGAATATTTATTTACCTGAACTCAAAAAAGGTGCAGTTAGCGATATAGATGGAAAATATACCTTAAAACTTCCTCGAAAAGGAATTTATAAATTGCAAATTTCTTTTGTAGGATATGATATTATTCTCAAAACTATTGATGTTCAAGAAGATTTAACCTTGAATTTTGAATTAACTCCAACGGTAATCGAAACTAAAGAATTTGTAATATCGTCGGTGTATCACAGCAGTCAAAACGAAAATCCAGTTGAAGTTATTCAATTTGACAGCAAACAATTGACTCAATCCTCCGATCCAACGTTAATGCAATCGTTAACCCATGTGGCTGGAGTAAATATGATTAGCACTGGAACCAACATCGGGAAACCAGTAATTAGAGGGTTGAGTTATAACAGAGTGTTGGTTTTTAGCGAAGGAATAGCCATCGACAATCAACAATTTGGCGATGAACACGGTTTAGGGTTAAGCGAAATTGGTATTGATAAAGTGGAAATAATAAAAGGCCCTTCTTCTTTGTTTTATGGGGCTGATGCCATGGGCGGTGTATTGCATTTTATTTCGGAAAAACCAGCCAATATCAATACTGTTGTTGGAGATTTCGGCACAAAATATTTTTCCAATACAAACGGATATTCTTCCAATTTGGGAATAAAAGGTGCTACAGAAACTTTTCGTTACCGAATACGAGGTGGTTATGCTTCTCATGGCGATTATCAACAAGGAAACAACGACCGTGTTACCAATACGCATTACACCGAAAGTGCTCTAAAAATAGGTGTGGGTTTTATGAAAAAATGGTGGACCAACGATGTCAATTATTCATTTTTACAATCTGCCATTGGAATTCCAGAAAGTATTGGTGAACAAAATACTCACCGAGAATTGGAGGCTCCTTTTCAGATTATTACCAACCACATTCTTTCTACACAAAACACGTTTTACATCAAAAATTCGCACATCAATCTAAATTTAGGTTATATGATGAATAACCGTAAAGAGTTTGGCGAAGGAACGTTGTCGGAAGCTGTTTATCATAATTATACTGCTCCTGCTATTTTAAATATGGCTTTAAAAACAACATCCTACGATATCAAATGGCATTTGCCAGAAAAAAAAAGCGTTGAACTTATTTTTGGTTCGCAAGGAAAATACCAAACCAACAGAAACAACGGAGAGGAAAACCTAATTCCTGATGCCAACGAACAACAAGTTGGAGGTTTTGTAATGGCTAAATATTCAGCAAAAGCTAGAAGTCGGAAGTCGGAAGTCGGAAAACCTGACGAACTTACGGCAGCTCGAAAATTAGACAACAAATTTACCACCATTGCAGGTGCAAGGTATGACGCTAAAAAAATGCAAGGTTTTGAAATGGATACGTTAGGAGGTGAAAGTTATAAACGATCCTTTGAGCAATTTTATGAAAGCTACAATGGCTCTTTAGGATTTACCTACCAATTTAGCGAAAAGTTGCTGATGAGAACCAATGTTGCCAGTGGATTTAGAGCACCAAACCTTGCCGAACTTTCTTCTAACGGCGTGCATGAAGGAACATTTCGATACGAAATTGGAAATTTAGCCTTAAAAACCGAACAAAATTTTGAAGTAGATTTAGGTTTTGAATATGTGGCCGAACACGTTTCTGTGGCTTTTTCTGGGTTTAATAACTCCATTAACAATTATATTTTTCTTTCGCCATTAGATTCGTTGATTGATGATGCACCTGTTTTTACCTACAACCAAATCAATGCAAATTTGTATGGTTTAGAAAGCACCATCGATATTCACCCACACGCCATGCACTGGCTACATTTTGAAACCAATTATGCGATGGTAATTGCCAAAAACAGCCAAGGCGAATATTTGCCTCGAATACCTGCATTTAATTTAAGCAACACCTTAAAACTGGACTTGAAAAATTGGAAAAAACTCGAAAACTCGTTTATCAGTTTAACGGCAAACACCACTTTTGCTCAAAATTTTATTTCCGATTTTGAAACCCCAACAGACCTATACGTTTTGTTAGATGCTAAAATTGGGACAGAAATAAAAGTAGGAAAACAAAATATAGAAATCAGCATTGGAGCAACCAACCTATTAAACAAAACCTATTACAACCATTTATCGCGTTTAAAAGCGGATGGTATTTACGACATGGGCAGAAATTTAGTAGTTTCGGTTAAAATTCCTTTTGGGATAAAGTAGTTTTATCTTTTTTTGTCCTATTGAGCAAAATCCGTCAGCTGACGGAGGAAGTCGAAACATCTTGTTTTGTAGGTGGTTTTGTAAATTTACGCTGTGCGTATTCATTATAATTATCCACCAATATTTTTATAAGCTTCATTCAAAAACTGTTTTGTTTCTTCAAAATCTTTTAAATCCTTTATTGTCAATTCAAAGTCACCTGTTCCAAAATGCCCAATATTTTTCACATCACGCCCTTGTTTTGGTATTATGTCAAGTTCTTCAGCATTTAGTTTAAGATAAAGTGTGATTTTCTTTTTATATGTCTGCATACACACAAAATTTTGACTTGTTTTATATGCTATGTAATTTTTCTTTGGTGTTTCCTCGATGGAGCTGTCTATGGCAATAATAAAATCCCTAATAGTATTGAATAATTCGAGGATATTATCATCAAGATTTTCAAAATGTTGTTCAAGGGTATAAGTTGCAGTCTTTCTTGTAAATGCAGCCTTTTTTCCAGCTTCAACCATAATAGGGTTTTTTTCATTATAATCTTCATTGTCTTGATGAGTACTCGTATTTGTTCTTTTATAAACTTCATCAATACTTAAAACGTCATTTTCATAAATTTTATATTGCCATAACTCAATATTCGCACCCATTACTTGAACAGCATGTAAGTCATATTTTTTATATTCAGGAGCAAGACAAATAACTCGAATGTCAGACCAATCAACTTCAATATCTTTTCCTAATTTTTTATTAACGGCGATTTGAAAGTCGCCTTTGTGATCACGTATCCAATGTAAATAATAAAGACTTTGATTGATTAAATCGGATGAAGCAACTTTTTTATATTCAATAATAACTGGATTGTTATCTTCCGAAATAGCCAATGAATCGATTCTACCAGAATGAATATTTCCAGTCGAGAATTCAGTTGCAATAAATCGACAACTAAAAATTATTTCAATATTATCTTCAATAAGTTTTTGAAGGTCTTTTTCAAGTTTGAATTCACTTAGTCGAACTCTTTTTGCTTTTCCTTTGTTTATCTCAAATATTGCCATACTTAATTGCCTAAATTTTGATGTCTAAAAATCCCACCCAAATATAACCTTTTACATCTTATAATTGAATACTTTTTAAATATTCATCAGCGGTCATCACAGGTAGTTTAGAGGTTTTAAAATCTTTCCCATTTCTGGTTAAAAGTGTGGTGCATTTGGCTTTTAAGGCACTAAAATATTGTAAAGCATCTTCAAAATCAGAGAAACTGGAGTTTAATCCTTTTTCAACAATTTGTTCATCTAAGTCGCATATTTTGGAAATAACTTTAAACTTTCGTAGTTTATCTTTGGCTTTCTCAACGCCTTCATATTTGGTTAAAAAATAGCTAACTGTTGCATAAGATAATGCGGAGGCAACGATGGTAATTTTCTGCTCGTCAGCTAACGTTGCAATTTTAGCAATGGAGTTATAAAATGGAGTTCGTTCACCCAATAAATCGAGCATTATATTGGTGTCAATAAAAAGTACTGGCTTCATTTGTATTTTTCGTTCAAACGGTTGACATATTCAGTTTTGTAGTCTAAATCGGCAGGAATGTTTACACCTGTTGACATACTTTTTACAAACGGTGAAATCTGCAATTCATCGGTTTCATTTTTATTGACCAACGATTTAAGGTAAGTTTCGACTATTTTCGATAAACTTCTTTTGTGAGAAACAGCATATTCCTTTGCTTGCTCAATCACTGATTGTTCTAATTTTAAAGTTAATTTTGTATTCATAGTAAAATAATTGTACGTACAAATATAATAAATATATCCGTACAATTTAATTTTTGAACATTTTTTTTATACCAATTTGATTTATTATCTAGTCCAAACTTATTTGGTATAATGCCGATGAAATAGCTGTTTAGGACAATTTTATTGGACTATTACAGATATGCTTTCGGTATTATTCATTTAATTTACAAAAATCGAAAAAGTTATGAGGGGTAATTATTTCGGTTGTAGCATTTGGGTAGCTGTTGGTAAATGCTTTGCTAATTTTTGAAGTGTTTTTACTGTTCCATTTTATTTCGTAGGCAAAAAGTTCTTGGTTGTTGTTTTCAATATAATCCACTTCGCTTTGGTTGTAGTTTCTCCAAAAAAACGATTGAATGTCAGCATCTCTAAATTTATTCATTTTTATTCTATCGGTAATGATAAAATTTTCCCACAATTGCCCTTTGTCTTGTCGAGTGGTGAAGTCGTTAAAATTTCCAATGATTGCATTTCTAATTCCGTTGTCCCAAAAGTATATTTTACTCATTTTGGTTACTTCTTTTCGTGCGTTGGTGCTGTAAGCGTTTAATCGGTAAATAACAAACGATTTTTCGAGTAAATCAATGTAGCTTTCAACGGTTTCCGATTTTACTTTTAGTTGGTTAGACAACTCGTTTATCGATACTTCCGAACAAATTTGGTGAGCCAACAATTTTAACAATTTATCTAATAATTCGGGTTTACGAATGTCTTTCCAAACCAATACATCTTTGTATAAATATTGGTTGGCTAAATTTTTTAATAAAACTTCGGCATCTGGCTGATGGTTGTATATGTTTGGGTAACAGCCATAAATCAAATGAAAAGGCAATTTTTGTTCTACCTCAAAGGCTGATTTTCCGTTGTACATTTCGGCTAACGAAAAAGGGTACAAATGAAACAACAAATGCCTGCCTGTTAGTGGTTCGAAAATTCGTTCAGAAATATCTAATGCCGACGAACCTGTTGCAATAATTTGTGTGGATTTAAAATTATCAACCAACAATTTTAGCAATAAACCTGCATTTGGTATGCGTTGTATTTCATCAATAACAACCACTTTGTAATTTCCTATTACTCCTTTTAGATTTTCTAAATTTAAGTTTTCAAGACGTTCTCGCACAATGGTTTCGTCGGCATTTAGCCAAAGCATTTCTTTTTTATCGGCAAACAGGTTTTGTAACAAGGTGGTTTTACCCACTTGACGAGCACCAGTTAAAATCAATGCTTGTCCTTTAAAAAGCCATTGAGTTAAAACCTTTTCAGATAGTCTATTAATTAAATCCATGATGTAAAAGTACTAAAAATTCCATTGTACTGGAAAAATTAATACAAATATTTCCATTATACTGGAAAAATTAATAGTTTTTTACGATTGACGATAATTCTTTAGGAAGGTTATTCCTAGATAATTAAAAAAATTTATTCTTTTAATTTAAAAGACAATGGAAGATTAAAAGAGACTCTTACTACCTCTCCATTTTGTGTTCCAGGTGTCCATTTTGGGAATAAATTCACAACACGTAAAGTTTCATCATCTAGTAATTGATGAATGCCTCGAATTATTTTTACATTAGACATGGTGCCGTCTTTCTCTATAACAAAATTTACATACACAACACCTTGTATTTGCTTTTCTTTTGCTTCATTGGGATAAATAATAGTTGTTGACAAAAATTTATACATGGAGTCTTGACCACCAGGAAATTCGGGCATATTTTCTACAATAGAAAAAATATCTTCTTGAAAAACCTCCTCTTTTGTTTCATATTCTTGAGCAAAAGAAATGCTATTTATTGCTGTAAACAGTATTGTTATTACAATTTTTAATTTGTTCTTCATGGGTTTTAGGATTAATTTATTATACGATCAATTTTAGCAACTAATTCAACACTTGAGAGTTGTAGGAATTAACTTTTTTTCTTGTGCAAAATAATGTAAATAATGGGTAAAATGCCTGCTGTGTTTATTAATGCAATACAAATAAACCAAGCCAAGTGGCTGTTTCTGGCAGCTTTCCATAAAGCAATAAGTTTCCAAATGGCTTCCCAAATGGCTAAAATAATAATTATTGGCATTAGCCAAACCAATGATTCTTGAAAGAGATTAAGACAGTTCATTTTTTTTAGTTTTAATGATTAATTAACTAAAGTACAGCTAATTGGAGATAAAAGCAACAATATTCTTGTTATTATTTATTTTTTATAAGTCCAAAAAACTCAGCTATCCAATAAGTAGAGTGAAAGTTGATATCTTTAGTATAAATACAATCTTTTCCACCTTCGTTGTCATTTTCTCCAGGGTTAATTAAAATAACATGACCAACATCCTTAGCAGATAACGATTGAACCTGAATTTGTTGGTTGTTATCAAAAAATGTTTTTAAAGTTAATTCAGGAAAGTTTAGGTAATTGTTTTCCAATTTAAAATCGTCATTTTTTAAATGATGCTTTTTAGTCCATTGGTTTAAAACTCTATCAGCATTAGTTGGAGCTACTACTTTATCCTCTTCTCCTTGAATTATTAAAACTCTAGGTTGGTAAATGCTCAATGTATCTAATTTTTCGGTTAATAAAGATGGGCAACCAATTAACGCAGCAGCATTAAACAAATTGGGATATGAATTTAAAAGAGCATTAGACATTGCAGCACCTGCCGAAACCCCTGTAATAAATACTTGAGAGGAATCTATGTTATAATTTCTTAACGAATAGTCTATCATTTGTTTGATGGAGAATAATTCCCCTTTGTCCTTTTTTGATTTCATACCAATAAAAAAGTTAAAACATTTGGAAACATTGTTTACAATTTTTTGTTCAGGATAAACTACTATAAAATTGTTTAACTCGGCAAGTTTTTTCCACCCAGTAGCTTCTGCAATGCTTTGTGCCGATTGTGTGCAACCGTGTAAAACCAATACTAATGGTATTTTTTTGCTTGTATCTAAATTTTTTGGAGTGTATAGGAACATTTTTAGGTTTCCCATATTTTTCCCAAAATGATTTACAGAAACTAAATCTTGTGCATTAACAAAAGAAAATGCAAAACAGAACAGTAAGAGTTGTATTAATTTAATTTTTTGCACCATCTACAATAATTACCAATTCGCCTTTCAGTGTGTGAGTGGTATAATAATCAATTAATTCCTTAATTGTTCCTCTTACATTTTCTTCATGTATTTTTGTTAATTCGCGTGAAACGGAGATGAATCGACTTTCACCAAAATATTCGACAAATTGAGATAATGTTTTTAATAAACGATGAGGAGATTCATAAAAAATAATTGTTCGAGTTTCTGGTTGTAAAAATTTAAGACGAGTTTGTCTGCCTTTTTTATGAGGTAAAAAACCTTCAAAAACAAACTTATCACAAGGAAAACCAGAGTTGACCAATGCAGGAACAAAAGCAGTAGCACCAGGCAAACATTCTACTTCAATATCGTTTTTAATGCATTCACGCACCAACAAAAACCCTGGGTCGGAAATTCCGGGAGTTCCAGCATCACTTACTAAAGCAACACTTTCTCCATTTTTTATGGCATCAATAATTCGCTCTATAGTTTGGTGTTCGTTATGCTGGTGGTGAGCAACCAATTTTTTATTAATCTCGTAATGTTTTAGTAATTTAGAACTTTGGCGGGTATCTTCAGCAAGAATAAAATCAACTTCCTTCAATGTTTGAAGTGCACGTAGGGTAATATCTGCTAAATTGCCAATTGGTGTAGGAACAATAAATAATTTCGACATAATTGAAAAGTAAAAAACAAAGTTAAAAATAAAAGATAGCAAGAAATGATTAACTTTATAATTGTTAATGCAACCTTTTTATAAAAATAAACATCTTAATACAGAATCAATGAAAATGAGTGATGAGCAATTGGTTAAAAAGTGTCTTGAAAAGGATACCCTTGCTCAAAAGCATTTGTTTGATGTGTATTCAAAAAAGATGATGGGAGTATGTTTAAGATACGCTAAAGATTCTGATGAAGCACAAGATGTATTGCAAATAGGGTTTATTAAAGTCTTTGAAAAGTTAGACACGTATAAACGAGAGGGTTCTTTAGAGGGTTGGATTAGAAAAATTATTGTAAACACTGCGTTAGATATTATTCGAAAGAATAAGAAGTTTATGAATGATGTTGAAATGGAAAAAGTAGATTATCAATTGCAGAATTACAACGAAGATGCTGTAGATGTTTTATCGGTTCAAGATTTGTTGAGTGTGATTCAAAAAATGCCTACAGGATTTAAAACAGTATTTAATATGTATGTGATTGAAGGGTATTCACATCAAGAAATTGCAGATGAATTAAATATTTCTGTAAATACTTCTAAATCACAACTATCAAGAGCAAGAGCACATTTGCAAAAAGTATTAATAAAAGAAAAAGTAATATAAAGTGAATAACGGATTAGAAAATATTGACGAGGTTCTTAAGCAAGCATTTGATGGCTTTGAACCAAATGTTGACCCAAGTGTTTGGAACAATATACAAAATTCCCTTGCTTCAGGTAATGGAGGAGCGAATTCAACTCCAAAAATTAATCCTTCAACTGCAACAGGAATTATTGGAAAATCATTGGCATTAAAATTTGTTGCTGGTGTTGTATTGTTAGGTGCTGTAGCTACTACAGCGTATGTTGTGTTAACTAAAGAAAAAGAAAATGGAGTTACCAAAAATGTAGTTGCAGAAAATATTTCCAATCAACTAATTGAGAAAACAACAACTCCTATTGTAGATGAAAAAAATGGAACGAATAAGGAGCACGAAACTATTCAACAAAAAACATCAATTGAGAATAATTTAACAATAGCAATTAGCAAAGTAGAAAAAACAAATGCGAATACAGTTGCAGAACTTACTTCTACCTCTGAAATAAAAGTTGCTAATGTTACGGCGGATAACCAATCAGTAGCAAAAGATGAAAAGAGTGAAAACGAAAAGAATGCTGTAAATAATACCGCCAATAGAAATGTAGAAGCAAAAATTGAAAATGAAACAAACGACAATACCAGTGAGGTTATTGTTGAACAACCAGTAAATAAAGACCAAAAGCTTCAATTAGATATTATTCCTAATGTAATTACACCTAATGGAGATGGAATAAATGATAAGATAAAAATTTCCGGAAATAATATTGAAAAATTAGAGATTGTTATTATGGATAAAACTGGTAAACCAATTTTTACATTTAAAACTATTGATGATGTTTTTGAAGGTAAAGATTATGCTGGATATAATCTTCTGCCTGGTTCTTATTTCATGGCTGGAGTTGTGATTGATAGTAATGGAAAATCCCACAATATTAAACAGGTTATTAATGTACTGAAATAAAAAAAACCTCCGTTAGCTAACGGAGGTTTTTTTTGAGTTATTTTTTTTTCTTCTTTTTCGCCTTTTCTGCATCTTTTTTTGCCTCTAAAGCATTTTTCTTTTTCTTTTGTTCAGCCGTTAAAATAACATCAATTTTAGCTTTATTTTCTTTTTTCAATTTGTCCTTTTCGTTTTCTAAGGCTTCAATTTTTTTATCAAGTGCTTCTTTTTTTTCGCTATAAGCATCATTTATAACTTTCACTTTAACCAATTGATCTTTGGAAAGTTTCAACTCTTTATTCAACTTTTCAGTCAACTCAGCACTCTTTTGAAGAGGAGTTTTTGTAGGTTTTTTATCTTGTGCATTACAAACATAAAATGTTGTAACAAACACCAATAACAGTAAACTCTGCTTAAATAAAATCATATCATTTAGTTAAAAATTATGGGGTAAAATTAAGTCAAAAATTAATGAAAATGTGTTAAATGTTGTTAAAGCAATGATTATCAAATAAATCAACCACAATAAAACCAATTAAATTTGGTTAACGTCTTATCTATTTTATCATTATTTTTGTAGGCAATAAAAACATTCAATGACTGAATATAAAACAGGCAAACTTTTAGGTCAAATTAACACTCCAAAAGATTTAAGAGAGAAAATTTCTGAAGATGATTTACCACAATTATGTGATGAATTAAGAGATTTTATCATTGATGTGGTTTCTAAGAAAGGAGGTCATTTTAGTGCTAGTCTTGGTGTTGTTGAACTAACAGTTGCTTTACATTATGTTTTTAATACACCAGACGATAAGTTAGTTTGGGATGTTGGGCATCAAGCTTATGGACATAAAATTTTGACAGGTAGAAGAGAACGGTTTCATTCTAATAGATTATATAAGGGAATAAGCGGTTTTCCAAAACCATCAGAAAGCGA
>Ga0210005_1001970_pt1 | contig 12465 bp, 8 predicted proteins | sample CryGey02umfilter_3_FD_183961 | JGI IMG/M metagenome (GOLD analysis project Ga0210005, IMG submission 183961) | Groundwater microbial communities from aquifer in Utah, USA - Crystal Geyser 4/9/14 0.2 um filter (SPAdes) (version 3) | ecosystem: Environmental > Aquatic > Deep subsurface >... | reverse complement strand
GTCTTTAATAGTCTCCGGTCTTTTTACCGGACTATCCTTCCTCTCCTACACCCCCGGCCGAATCTTCTTTCTTTTACCGGTTCTATATTTATTTTTAACAATGAAACAATGGAACAATGAAACAATTAGGCGATTGTTATATTTTCTTATCCCTTTCATCATAATAATTACTCCCCTGACTTCATATTTATTAACAAATAAAGACACTCGTGTCGATCAACAATTTTTTTTAAAAAATAGTGAAATGACGATTAATGAAAAAATGGAAGGACTTTGGAGTAATATTTCCAAGACGGCTCTGATGTTTAATGTAAAAGGCGATGTCAATGGCCGTCACAACTATCCCAATAAACCTGCCTTAAACCCAATTTTAGGAATACTATTTATCATTGGTCTAATAATATCAATAAAAAATTTCAATAATTTATATAACAAATTATTTCTATTATATTTCCTTATTTCCATATTTCCAGCTCTAATGACATACCCTTGGGAAAATCCTAATATGCTCCGAACTTATACAGTTTTACCTTCCGTTATTTACTTTATTGGAAATGCAATTATTATCTTGTTAACGATCGCTCATAAGATAATAAATAATAAGGTTTTTGAGTACTTAATACTTACTACTTTATACTTAATACTTGTCTTTTCTTGTTTTTATGAACTTCGTACATACTTCAAATATCAATCCGTTGTATTTAATCAATCTTTTGAGATAAAATTACCATTGGAAAAAGCCATAAAAGTTCCACTTAAACCATGAAAAAACATTGGCCAATTATTGTTTTCTTGAGTGTTTTTTTTGTATTAATCGGAGTCAAATTAATCTCTCATCCAACACCTTTTTTTGATTGGGATGAATCTTTGTACGTCCAAACCGGAAAAGAAATGATTGAACAAAATAAATTTCTTATGCCGGTTTGGCAGGGACAATACTGGTTGGATAAACCACCCCTAATACCTCTCATTTACGGTCTTGTTGCCAAACTAACATTTTTTTCAACACCTGAAATTACAACGAGACTTTTTAGCCTTTTTGTTTCAACAATTATTCTTGCATTTGTTTATATATTTTATAATCGAGTTTTGAAAGATCGTTGGCTGTCGACGTTAACGGTGGCAATCACCGCCTTTACTCCTTTATTTCTGCAAAGAGCCCAGACCGTTAATCTTGATATTTTTATCTTGTTGGGCTGGTTGGGTTACATACTTTTTTTTGACAATTTTTTTGCCGGTCTTTTCTTTTTGTTTATAGCGGTGATGGGTAAGTCTTTAATTGGTTTTTATCCGATCGCTTTAATTTTTATTTATTATTTTTACAAATTCTTTAAAAAAGAAATTGAAAGAAAAAATCTTGAAAAAATAATAAAGAAAATACTTATTCAGTCGTTGATTTTACTTTCTTGGTTTGTGGCAATGTTTTTTGTTTTTGGGAATGCTTTCTTTTGGCAACATATTATTGAATCACATTTCAGAAGAGTGACATCTTCAATTGAATTTCACTTTGGTCAAAGAACTTTTTATATAACATTAGCAGCTGAACAGATGGGTCGTTTTTTCTACTTAGGAATCATTGGTGGAATAATAACTTTAATCAATTTTTTCAAAAATAAAATTTCATCTAAATACTTTTTTTATTCTTTTTATCTTCTTTTTTGGTTTATCTTTTTAAATTTAACAAAGACAAAAATCTTCTGGTATTTTTACCCAGCTATTCCTCAATTTGCATTCCTAGCAGTTGTATTCATCAACCAGTTTAACAGCAAAATATTTAAAATAATTTTTGGAATTTTTTTAGCAATACTTTTATTTAATCAATCATATAAACAAAATGTTTTAGCGATTAATTATTCAAAACAAGAGCCTTATTATGATCTTTCTCTTTATGCTAAAAATAAATGTCAGTCACTCGATTTATTAATCAATAAAACCAGCCGGGAAAGTTTTGCCATTCTTGATAAACTTGGATTGTTGATCACAACAACCAAATGGTGGGGAGATCATCCTTCAATGGTTTATTATTTTGGGAAAAAAATAAATTTTTATTATTACACGGAAAGTTTTAACAAGAGTTTTAAAAATAACGGTTGTTTTGTTATAGATAAAAATGACGCAAATTATTTAAATAATTTAATTGGCAAAAGCAGTCAATTTGGAGATTATTATTTGATAATAAAATAATTAAAATCCGATCTTTGATTCGATAATATATTGAGGTCTTTGTTTTACTTCATCATAAACTCGTCTTAAGTATTCGCCCATAATTCCAATGGAAAACAATTGTAGTCCGCCAACAAACATGATAAGAATGGTTGTTGTGGCAAAACCAGGAACTCGATTATAGGCGGTTGTAAAAAACTTCATATAGATAGCCCAAAAGATTCCTATTATAGATAGAAAGAGAGAGGTTGAACCCAAAACAAACATTATTTGTAAGGGTATAAAAGAAAATGAAAAGATTCCGTCAAAAGCTAATTTAAATAACTTTTTTAATCCGTATTTACTGGTCCCCGCTAACCGTTTGTCCCTGTCATACTCAAGTCCGATTTGTTTAAAACCTGCCCAACTGCGAAGCCCCCTTATAAATCGATTTCTTTCTGGAAAAGAATTAATGGTTTTGACCATTCTTTGACTTAAAACACAAAAGTCACCGCTATCAAGAGGAATGTCAACGCTGGCAATCATATGAAGTATTTTATAAAAAAGGCTGTAGGAAACTCTTTTAAAAATATTTTCTTTTCTTTTTTTTCTTATGGCATAAACGACCTCATATCCCTCGTTCAGTTTGGCAAAAAACTTTGGCAAGATCTCAGGGGGATCCTGTAGGTCTGCATCAAGTATTGCCACTGCATCGCCCGAGGCAAAATCAAGACCAGCTGTTACCGCTGTTTGATGGCCAAAATTCCGGGAAAAATTAATTACTTTTATATTATTATTTTTTTTATGTAGATCTTCCAAAATTTCTTTTGTTTTATCATGAGAGCCATCATTGACAAAAATAATTTCATATTCTTTTTTTAAACTTTGAAGAACTTTATTTACTCGGGTGAATAGTGAAGTTAGGTTTTCCTGTTCATTATATACAGGTAAAATTATTGAATATTTCATGTTGTTTATTATATAATATTCAATATTATGTTTGATGTTTCTAAAATTTTTTCTTTCTTTAAAAAAAATTTTAATCTCAAAGACATTCTCTTGGGATTTGGTTTAGTTGCTTTATTTTTTCTTTCCAGAATTATTTTTTTGGATAAATTACCGATATTTTCTGATGAAGGAATTTATATTCACTGGGCCAGGATCGCCTGGCATGACGCCTCATGGAGATTTATATCTTTGACCGATGGCCGTCAACCGCTACAGACTTGGGGAACGATACCTTTTCTAAAATTATTCCCTCAAAATTTGCTTTTTGGCGGAAGAATGTTTTCGGTAGCTACTGGTTTTGCTTCATTGGCCGGCATATTCAGTCTATTATTTTATTTGTTTAATAAAAAAACTGCTTTTTGGGGTGTCTTTTTATATATCTTTACTCCTTTTTTTCTTTTTTATGACCGGATTGCCTTGGCTGATTCGGCCGTTAACGCTGGATTTATCTGGATTTTATTTTTTTCCATATTAGTTGTCCGAACACTCAGACTTGATCTGGTATTATTTTTTGGTTTAACGGCTGGAATGGCCATGCTTACCAAATCGTCAGTCAGGATGTTTATTATGCTTTCTGCTTTAGCACCAATTATTATTTTTAATAAAAATAAAAAAGAAATTGTTAAAAAAACTTTAAATTATTTTATTTTGTTTACATTTGTTTTTGTTATTGCAATGGTCCTATATAACATTCAAAGGCTGTCCCCTTTTATGCATTATATTGAGCAAAAGAACAATACTTTTGTTATGCCATTTTCAGAATTTATCAAAGCTCCTTTTGCCGTTCTTTTACCAAATTTAAAATTAATTCCTAATTATGTTTTTTCGGAAATGGGCTGGTTGACCGGCTTATTGGGAATTGTTGGTTTAGTTATGTTGCTAAAAAATGACCTAGGCTTGGGTCTTTATTTTTCTATTTGGTTAATTGCCCCCTACTTTGCTATCGCCGGTTTATCCCGAGTAATTTTCCCCAGATATTTAATATTTTTTGCAACCTTACTCACAATTTTTTCCTCTTATTTATTATCAAAATTGAGGTCAAAGTTAATCAGGTATGTTTTCTTAGTTATGTTTTTATTGATTTCCTTCTTTTATGCGTATGGATTTTATTTCAGTCCTTCATTAATTCCATTTCCCGAAATTGATAGAGGCCAATATATAGAAGGTGAAACGGCTGGATGGGGCGCCCGCGAAATGATGGAATTTGCGAGAGTTAAATCAAAAGAAAAACAAGTAATCATTTTAGCTGAGGGAGATTTTGGTTTGATTGGTGATGTTCTAAATGTCTTCTTGAGAGATGATGATAAAATAAATATTCGCGGTTTTTGGCCACTTGATGAGAAAGTTTTGCTAGATAATCAAAAAGAGCTTAAGGAAAATTTGGTTTATGTGGTTTTTTCACAGCGAAAAGATTTTCCAACAAACTGGCCAATTAAACTTATTAAAAAGTATGAAAAACCCGAAAATCGAACCGCGTACTATTTATTTGAGCTCGTTAAATGAAAAAAAAGATTGTAATAATTCTTTTAATTTTTTTAATTATTGGTTTTTTATTTAGATTTATTCAAATCGATAAAGTTCCTCCAGGATTTGATTGGGACGAAAGAAGTCATGCGTATAACGCTTTGTCAATAGCTCAAACGGGTAAAGATGAGTGGGGTAAATCATTTCCATCTAATTTCAGAGCTTTTGGTGATAATAAATTACCTCTTTACACTTATTTCACTGCATTTTTTGTAAAAATTTTTGGAATGAATATTGTTTCTTCAAAATTAACTGCAATTTTTTCAGGGGTTTTATCCATTTTAGTAATATATTTTATCTTTAAAGAATTATTTAATAATAAAAAGTGGGCTCTCTTAGCTGCTTTTTTCATGGTTTTTTCACCTCATAGTCTGTTTTTTTCAAGAATAGCCCTTGAGCCCATACTGGCTAATTTGTTGATTATAATAGGATTTCTTTTTGCTATTAAGTTTTTAAAAAAGAAATCATTAGTTCATTTTTTTTTAGCAACGATATTTTTAATCGCTTCTCTTTTTACTTACCATTTAACAAGAATAATTGCGCCCATTTTATTGTTTTTTTTGTTTATATTCGCTTTTCTAAATTTTAAAAAAGCATCTCGCCATATTATTTTTTATATAGCAATGCTTTTTATTACGAGTATTTTTATATTTAGTCAATACGGCTCTGAAAGCGTTTTAAAATTCAAGACAGCTGGGCTATTTGGGCAAAATAAGGGAGCTGTTATGGAAATTGACGAATTTAGAGGCCATGATAAAAATAATTTAGTCTCAAGAATCCTTCACAATAAAGCAACTTTCTTTTCATTTGCACTCATTGGAAACTATGTATCCCATTTTTCTTTTGACTATTTACTAAACTTTAGAGAGACTAATTCTGTCCAACAAAGCTATTTTCCACCAATTTTTGTTGTAATGATGCCTTTTTATTATTTTGGTCTAATGTTTTTAGTAAAAGATTTATTTTTAAAAAAGGAATTTGAAAAAAAATTAATTACACTATTTTTTTTAATTTGGATTTTAGCATCTCCAATTCCTTCAACTATCACCGAGACTGCTCCAGATTCTCGACGTGCCCTTGGTAGTTTGGGTACTTGGGAAATATTGACTACCTATGGTCTATTTATAGTATTTTTAAAAATAAAAAAAGATGGTTTAAAAAAATTATTTTTTATTATCTTTACAGTTTTATACCTAATATCATTAATATTATTTTTAAATAATTTCTTTCATGTTTATCCAAGCAGATATGATTATGTTTATGCTTTCAAAGAAAATAAGATTGCCGAATTAATAAAAAATAACTATTCTAAATATGATATTTTTATTTATTCTCGCATCGCTGCCAATCAACCTCAGATATTTGCTTTGACAGCTCTCAACTATTCCCCAGAAAAGTACATCAAAGAAAAAAAATGGATAGAAAAAGATAAATGGTTTGTAATTAATGGATTTGATAAATTTTTATTTTACGATGAAATTACACCAATGGTATTATCTTCTAAAATATTCAAAGGTAAAAAAATTGCTTTATTTTTAACAAGAGATGAATATTTAAAGAATATTGAATTTGTAAAAAATAATGTTCTTTTTCAAGATGCGTATCCCAGTAAGGCTTCTTACGATACAGGGGAACCTAAAGAGATTTTATATTTTATAGTTATAAAATTATGAAGAAAATAATAAATAAGAAATTTTTAGTCCTATCTATTTGTATTATCGTTTTAAATTTATTGATAAAGGGCTTTCTTGTAACATCCCACCCTAATAGCATTAACCCTGAAGAAATAGATTTAATTACTCGATTATCTTTTTTAAAAAGTTTTGATCCATATTCATTACGATATATAATTGTTGCAATATCGAGCTTATTTACTACCCTCTCTTTTATTCTTCTATATCGAATTACAAAGAATTTATCATGGTCGTTTCTTTCCGGATTATTGCTAACATACTCACCTTGGATTTTTATTATTTCTCGATATTCAAATTTTTATTTAGTTGTTCTTTCTTTATGTATTTCTTCATTTCTTTTTTTCTATAAATCAAAGCTCAAATATATTCTTATATTTTTTTTAATATTTATTAGCGGATATTTTCTTTATCAAAATAAAATATTTATAACGAACAACTATATTAATGATTTTGGAGCTATTTTGCGATTAATAGATTTTAAAAATCTATATTTTACCGGTGATTACACTTCTTCCTTCATAAGAATCCCAAAAACGGGATTTTTTCTTTTATTTGAGTTTCTTATTTTTCTATACGGGATTTATACATTAGTATTTGAACCATGTAATAATAAAGTTAAAAGAATTATTTTTGAAATTTTTTTAATTGGTTTTATATGGTTTTTTATTACTCCAAGTAATCTTATTATTTCTAATAAATCTATGTTTATTTTTTATAGCATAGGTCTTGTTATTGCTTTTGGATATTCATCTTTAATGAGTAAAAGGGCTACTGTAGCTTGGTTTATTATGCCATTAATTATTTGTGGTTTTATTTTTTATCAGGAGCTTTTTTATTTTCACTTTGATATAAAAAATTCAAGCGATTGGGGTTTTTCTGAGGAAAAAATATCTAAATTTTTAGAAACAAATGCTAAAAATCTTAATTTTGTATATGTATCGAAAGATGCTTCAAGTTTTATTAAATATTTACCGATATTTGGTAAAAATTTTGTAACAAAAAAAATCAATATTATTGAAAATGATTGGATAAGAGACAAGGCGTTAACCATATGCATAAAAAAGAAAGTAATATGTATTTTAAAAGAAAGCGACCTTAAACCAATAGGACTTGGAAGGGATAATCTTCGAGAAAAGATATATTATTATAATGGTTTAACTGCCTACCTTATTCTTTCTAAAGAAAGTCTAACAATTAATGTATTAAATAAATAATAATTTAACTTTTTCTAAGATACATTACGAACCGCTACTATTTATTTGAGTTGACTAATATTAAATAATAAAATTTCACTAGAAGTAGCTACAAAAGAATCTGAGGGGATTATTTTGTTTTCAAAATTATATAAGGCGGTTATATTGCTGTTTGGAAAATAATAGGAAACAAAATACTGGCCCCAAAATACATTTGCCAATTTTTCTGATCCACCCCAAGGTTTTATCAATTTTCCTTTATAAATTGGGTCATAAAAAAATAAATATTTATGTTTTAATATTTCATTTTTATTGCGATAAAAATAAATACTGGCATTTTTAGAAATTTTATTCAATATATTGTATCCACTTGAAGATTCATGGACTTTAATACCAAAAAAATTCCAAAAAATAAATAAGAAAATTATGATAAAAGCAAAAATTTTGAATAATTTTTCTTTTGATGAAATAAACAAAAAAACAAAATATGATTTCAACAAAATTATAAAGATTAAAGGTAGCGTCAACCTATCCATCCATTTATGAGAAAAAAGCAATATTGGACCTAAAAAAATAAAAAAACTCACCAAAGAATAAGAGAAATCTCTAAAGACTTTTACTATTTTATAAGCATTTTTAACAATATATATTGATATGGAAACGAAAAAAACTAAATAGTAAGTAATAAGGCTATAGAAATATATTTTAAATTCAGGAGAAGCAAAGGCCTTCCAAAAATCAGGCAAAGGTCGAAATGGAAAACTTCTAAAGACATCCGATAAAAAATTTGGAAATCCTAATGACCATAAAAAATACCACATTGAATTATTGACGATTAGTTTTGGATTATTGAAGTGAAGCTTGTAGTTGTCAAGTAATGTAACATGACTGAGACTGTATTTATATACGAACAAAAAAATAGCTGCCAAAATAATATTTGCTACAAGCGAAGGAAATTTTTTAATGAAAGTATTTTTTTTACAAACAAACTCAAATGCTGTTAAAAAAACTATAAATAATATTGCAGTCTCTTTTGATAATAAAGCCACTAAAAAAAACAGTAAGTTTAATAATGTTTTATTTTTTTGATAATAGTAAAAAGAAAGGACTATGCAAGTAAAAAGCATAACTTCCTGGAATGTGGCAAATAAAAATAATTGGAATACGTGAATGAAGCTAATAGCATAAAAAAAGACTGTCAGTCTTGAAAATAAATTATTATTTGTCAGAAGCATTATCGTTTTTTTCAAATAATAAAGACCGATAAAATAAACGGAAAAAACAAGTAAATGACCAATGAAAATATTTTTACCGATAGATATTAGGAAAAAATAAAATACCTCTGACGCTAATGGCTTATAGGAATAAGTTCTTATTGGTGAAAAAAAATTGATAAAATCAGAGAATGATTTTGCGTCGCTTATTTTTAAAAAGAAAAAGTCATCTCGAAAGAATTGCATGGAAAAAGCGTTTTTAAACAAAATAAGAACCAGTAAAAATAGCAGTGAAAAGAAAAAAATATCGCTATTAATTAACTTTAAGAATTTTTTGAGCATCTTCTTATAAAAAATAATAATATAAAAGTAATAGTTATGAATGAAATAACATTTCCAATGTTTCGTACCAAAGTATTTTTGAAAATAAAAGACAGATTGTGATTACCTTCAGGAACAAGCACTGTGATTAATTTGTAGTCATTGTTGTTATTTATTTTAATTTCTTTGCCATCCAGTCGTGCTTCCCATCCAGGAAAGTTAAAAGTGTTTAACCTGAATTCAAACTGATTCTTTGATTGAATATTAAATTCTTTTTTCGAAAATTTATTAGTGATAGTTTCAATCTGAATTATTTCTTTATTCGTTGATAAAACCTTAAAATCCTCTTTTATTAAATCTTTTTTTTCCAACCCAATTGTGGTCGTCCCTAACTCTGTCTTCTTTGTCTTTATCCCTTTTGGCGAAAACTCAAAAGAAGTTTTACTGACCCGCCAGGAGATTTCTTCAAAACTCGTCAATTTTTTTTCATCATAGGGTCTCAAATCGTGAGGTTTTGAATAGGTTATATATTTTATAATAGTTATAATAATTATAATTATTATTCCTAGATTAAATAAGACCCTCTTATTTCCGCTATCTGCCTTAATCAACTTTCCCAGATAGTAAACACCAGCGCCGGCGATCAGACTAATAAATATTCCTGTAAACGTCATAAACCTCCAGGGAAACTGAAGATACCAAAGATATTTAACCTTATCCCAAATAAATTGAGAATAAGTAAGGGACATAAACAGTGAAAATAAAAATAGAAAAAACAAGAAAAAATACATTTTTAGCGATTCTCTTTTCTTTTTTGTAAAAAAATAAAATAAAATGGCAACAAAGGAAAAAATTGTCAAAAAAATATGAATTTTCCCTAATTGAAAACTTATACCGTCAAAAGGTCCTGCGATCGATCCTCCATATCCCCACGACGAAAACCAAAGTTGAATAGGGTGGATAAAATGAATTTTATAGTTGGCAAGTTCATGAGTCAAAATCGCATCAACCAATGTATATTTTTTTTCTATGAGAGAAGGTAACCAAAAAAAAGCAGATAAACCTAAGCCAAAAAAAACACCAAGTAAAAAATTTCTTAAAAATACCAATCGAATTCCTGAATTAAAAAAATAATAAATAAAAAATAGTCCTACGAAAAAAAATGCTGGAAAAGCAATTAGCGGATGAGCTAAAATCAACAACGCAAGACTAATGCTAAAAAGAAAAATTGATTTTATACTTTTATTTTTAGATATATTATCAAGACCCAAAAAGACCAATGGCAAAATAGACATAGCAAAAAATTCTGCCCAAGCTCCTCTGATATAGATTGTGATTGCTCGATAAAAGAAAAATGTAAACAAAGTAGCTACTAATAAACCTGTTTTTTTATCAAAAAATCTCTTACCCAATAAATACATTCCAAATGAAGAAATAAAAGAACCGGTAATAATCATCAATTTTAAGGACCAAAGGAGATTAAATCCAAGTAAATGAAAAAATTCTACTACATAATAAATAAGTGGCGGGTAAAAATTAAAAAGTGGGTATCCGAAGTTAAAACCCAGTCCTCCAACCCATCGTGGATATAAATCCCCTTGTCTGATTGCCTGGTCTAGAAGATATAATCTGGCGATGTGTTGATCATCATGAATGGCAAAATATTGGTTATTCAAAAGGCCGGAAACTGCTAAAACTGTTATAATAATGAGAGCAATAAATTCAAAAGATAATAATTTTTTAAAGAATTTCATCTTTTTAATTATATAAAAACATGGACGATAATATTAAGCAAATAAAACAACGTGGTGTCCTAAGTGCAGGTAGTCTTCTTTTTCAAAGTGGTTTTTCGGCAATACTCGGATTTACGGCTTTTTTTATTTTAACTTTAAAATCAAATCTTTATCTTCTCGGGATTTATAACACTGTACTGGCCATGATGGCTTTTTTTAACTATTTTTCCAGTCTTGGACTGGCGGCCGCAATTATCCAAAAAAAAGAAGTGGATGAAAAAGATTTAAATACCGCCTTTATCATTCAAACAGCATTATCGATATTTATAATAGTTGTTGGTTTTTTTCTAACTAATTATCTTTTTGTGATCTATAAAGATTTACCTAAAAACGCTGTCTATCTTTATTGGTCTCTGCTTTTTTCTTTCTTTTTTCTTTCATTAAAAACTATCCCCTCCGTGTTGCTTGAAAAGAAAATCCAAATTTATAAAGTAGTTTTGGTTTCGCTCATTGAAAATGTGGTTTTTTATTCCGTTGTCATCATTATGTCTTTGATGAATTTTGACATTTTCAGTCTTGTAGTAGCTGTAATTGCCAGATCTTTGGTTGGGGTAATCCTTATTTATATTATGAATCCCTGGTCGCCAAAATTAATTTTTTCAAAAAAGTCTGCCAAATCACTCTTATCTTATGGCGTTCCTTTTCAAGGTAACTCTTTCTTAGCCCTAATTAAAGATGATTTGATGATCATCTATCTGGGAGCTGTCATTGGCTTTGAAAAACTTAGCATTGTAACTTTTGCCAAAAAATATGCTGAGTTCTCTATTAGACTCATAATGGATAATATTAACAGGGTCGCATTCCCTGTTTTTTCACAATTTCAAAATGATAAGACGCTCCTAAAAAAAAGTGTCGAAAAGATTCTTTTTTATGAAGCGCTTTTTATTATGCCAATAATAATTGGAAGCGTTTTTGTCTTTGATAATTTACTGCGCCTTATGCCCGGTTATTACACAAAATGGCAAATTGCCTTAGTATCCTTTTATTTTTTCTCTTTTTCAGCTCTATTTGTCAGCCTATATTCCCCACTGATTAATCTTTTTAATGCTATCGGTAAAGTCAAACTAACTTTAGTAATTATGGTAATTTTAACTGCCCTAAATTGGATTTTTATACCGCCTTTGATTAAATTATTTGGGTTTCAAGGCATCTCGGTTGCTTTTTTTATTATTTCGTTTGCTTTCATCTTTGTTTTTATAAAAGCCAAGTCAACCGTCGATTTCTCCTTAAAAAATGCTTTTGGTGGCCCGATAATTTCTTCTATGGTGATGGTCGTTTATCTTGTTTTAATTAAGTTTTGGGTAAGTAAATTTTTGACAAATAATATATTACTGACAAGTTTGGCAATTGTTGGGTCGGCTCTAGTTTACTTCTCAATTATTTACAGAATTAAGGGCAGAGCGCTTTTTGATGAAATAAAAGATCTGATAAATACCCAGCGCAAGTAAATTTGCAATAAAAAAATAGATAATTATTTGATGTTTCATAGCTACTTTATCTGGCGAATTCCAACCTCCAAGAAATATATATGGAAAATAAGAACAAATTAATCCCATCAAAAATAATTCAATTTTTT
>Ga0210005_1001966_pt1 | contig 12474 bp, 11 predicted proteins | sample CryGey02umfilter_3_FD_183961 | JGI IMG/M metagenome (GOLD analysis project Ga0210005, IMG submission 183961) | Groundwater microbial communities from aquifer in Utah, USA - Crystal Geyser 4/9/14 0.2 um filter (SPAdes) (version 3) | ecosystem: Environmental > Aquatic > Deep subsurface >... | reverse complement strand
GTAAAATTTAACGACACCGGCCTTAATGATGAGTTGCGGTTAAAGACTCTTTCTTACTTTATCAAACAAGATATCCGGATTTTCTATACTTTTCTTAGGGGAGAAAATATTCCTCAAGAATATAGGAAGAAAAAAGGTATAGAAACTGGGCTTCTCTACGCCGAAGTAGTGGCAAAAACCCTTAATTTACTTCTTCCAACCACAGATTTGGAATTTCGTATTTTTCGCGACAAACGTCATTTGCGCCGACTTACTGAAAAGAAATTTAACGAGATATTAAAACTTGATCTTCTCCCTAAATTATCGCCAAAAACCTCGGTTCAAATAGAAGCAGTCGACTCTGCTGAAAGTCCCAATATTCAAATCGCTGATTGGATATGCGGAGCAGTTTTTAGATATTATAATAAACGTAGAAACGGAGATAGGCTTTATGCAACTATAAAAAATAGCATTGTGGCTTCTGATGAACTTTTCAAGGATTATTGGGAAAACAAAAAATCCCGATGAATTATCGGAATCTTTTGTAGAGTGGCGTCTCTTGAAGTGGTATTCCTCAACTTAGACCTCCGCACCTGCAAAGGGAACATCGAGGCACCTCAAAAGGTATTATTGCCAACTCTAAATTAATATTAACAAATCATAAACCTCTGTCAAGGGATTACCTAAGGCATATGAAACTAAAATCTCTGCCAAAAACCTGCCCCATAGTGAAACTTGTTTCTACTACTGGGGTCGAAAGACCATAATTAAAATTATGTCAAAATTAAAAGAAATACCTAGGATAGAACGTCCACGCGAAAAACTCATCTCTAAAGGCCCTCAAAATCTCAAAGACGAGGAGCTTTTAGCTATTCTTTTGCGAACCGGCAGAGAAGGGAAAAATGTTTTGGAATTAGCAAAACAAGTTTTGAGAAAATATTCCAAAAAGCGGCTGTTAAAACTGAAATACGAAGATTTAACAAAAATCAAAGGAATTAATTCCGCTAAAGCCTGCACGATTTTAGCCGCCCAAGAATTAGTAAAAAGAGCGCTAAAAATAGGGGAAGAAACTTTACCTATTATCCATTCGACTAAAGATGTCATAGCTCAGTCAGTTTATTTGAGAGATAGAACTCGTGAACACTTAATGACTATTTATCTTAATGCCAGAAATGAGATGGTTTGGAAAAAACAGTCAACATTCATCGGCACTTTAAATGCCAATTTGGTCCATCCCCGAGAAATCTTCAATGAAGCCCTAGAACATAATGCTTCCTCTGTAATTTTAGTCCACAACCATCCCTCCGGCGACGCCGAGCCCTCGCAAGACGACTTGGAAATCACCAAAAGAATCCAGGAAGCCGGCAAAATAATGGGCATTGACGTTTTAGACCACGTGATTATCACTAAAACCAAAGTTTTTAGCTTCAAAGAGAAAAAACTATTATGAAAAACAAGGCCCAAAATTGGCTAGTAATCGGTATCCCAAAAAACTGGGAGACAGCCCTTAATCAGCCCGTTCCTATTTGGGGCTTAAAGCCGCGCTATCAAGCCGAATTTCAGGCGTTGGATACAGGCGATCTTCTTTGGTTTTATTCTACATCTCCAATTAGTGGAATCATTGGCGTGGGAGTAATAAAAGACAAATATACTGATAATGTAAATTTAATATGGGAAGAAGAATTAAAGCGAAAAGAAGTAATTTGGCCGTTGCGATTTAGAATTCACGTGTTGAAAATTTTGCCTCAGGCCCGATGGAAAATTGATAGAGTTAAAATTAATGACTTTGGGCTGTTTTGGCAAATTGGATTCCAACCATTAAAAAATGAACACGTAATAGAGTTATTTAGAAGAGTAAGGAGTATTTTCGGCGAAATAAATGAAGAAAGTATTTTTGCCGGCGCAACAATAATGCAACCTATAATGATAAAAGAAAAACAACCATTATACACCCCTTCGCTAGAGGAAAGGTTAATTATTCCTCATAAAGAATTACAGAATCAAATTGCAGAAATTGGGAAATTACAATTTTATTATACAGAGACCGAATATTCAATAGAATTACCGAGTGAAAAGAAAAATTTGGATGTTGTTTGGAAAAGAGAAATAAGCGGAGTTCCAACCTTTGCCTTTGAGGTAGAATTGTCGGGGATGCTTGAAAAGGCTATTGAACGACTTAAGTTTTCTTTTAGGCAGTGGAATTCTAGACCGAGAATTGTAGTCCCTAAAGAATTTTTGAGTAAGGTTCACAATCTTATAACAATAAGCGACAAAGACTTTGCCCAACAAATTAAGATTTATGAACCGGTGCAAATATCCGAACTGTTAACTAAAAAACGCGAACTAAAACTTGTCGAGCAAAACTTAGAAATATATTAAAAAAAGAATCTTAATCATGCTTAGAGCACTTACCATAGAGGATAGTAAAAGAAAGTCCAGTAGGTCCAAGGCTGATTTATTTGAGGTTTTAGTAGCTATTGGGCTTGGTCGTCATTATAATTTGGACATAAGAAGCTTGGAAAAAGAAAAAGATAGGCTGGAGGATAAAATTTATGAATTTAAAAATGGAGACAGGCGGACGGAAGAACAATATAGGAGAGCTAGAATATTAATTCCTCTCCTAGTAAAAAAACTAGACAAGGAAATTGTATCTATGTATGGGAAGCCGTCTGTAGTTAGGTGGATTGGTAGAAGATGGCAGACAGAAAATACACTTGCGGATATAGAGCTTATCTTTAAACCAAAAAAAGCCTCTGTGGGCATATCTTTAAAGTCCACTAGGCAAGGACAAGGTACGCAAAAGAACCTGGGATACAAAACACTAAATAAATTGTTGGGACTCAACTTAACATCCGAATTAGATGAAATGTGGAGTAAAATTCGAGAAGATCTTAAGAAAAGAGGTAGTGAGCTTTCAGAAATATCTCAAAAATCCCAAAGAGATATCAAAGATGCAAAATACAAGTACCCAGTGATACAGGAAATAGGCAAGAGATATGGGCTACCAGTACAAAAACTGGCTGTCGAGCGAAGCGTAATGTTATTTAACAAGCTGTCTGAGAAGAACAGATTAAAGTTTTTGGAAGAAATATTTGGGATCGGATCAACTAATCCCCTCCTGAATGTGCTAGTGACAGGAGAAACGGTAAAATTACACTGGGATGAAATCTCACGAGACTTAGCCAAGGGTAATATATTTGCCGAAAAGCTGGGGGATAAAAGCTACCATATTATTGTAGATGGTAAGCCAATAGTGAGGCTGCAGGCCAGTTTTACGAATGGTATTGGCTTAAGTGCTTTCTGCGAAAGGGCATTTATTATCTAGAAGATTGCAGCTATACTTTTACTGGGAATAGCTTTTCAAGCTCAGTTTTAGATATCTGAGTGTTGCCGGTGATATTCCTCATAGCCTCGAGATTTTCTTTAGACAATAGTTGCTTCACTATATTTTTTAGAGGTAGATTAATTCTTTTTGAAGGTGCGAGATTCAACTTGATTTGTCTCTTTACGGATATTGGATAGATTACATTGACATGGTTTTCAGCTATAAATTTCATACCAGGAGGTATAGTTGTAGCTTTTAGCTTGATTGAATTTATAGATCCAGTAATTCTGTTGACAACAATGGTTGGTCCGACATCGTAATTTTTTGTTTTGACATATTGAGGCTTATCTTTTCTTAAGATTGGGAATTTCAGTTCGTTTTCTCCGATATTATGGGCCCATATTAGAGGGATGGCTCCTTTAGGGTTATTTGTTAAAAGTTTTTTATTTTCGTTCCACACCAATCTCCCTGTTTTTACTTCAAAGTTTAAATCATGAAGGGTTACATTATTTTTAAACGCTTCTTCTAAATATCTCGCTTCCTCACTAAATATAAGAATACCGTTTTTCTTGAATAAATAAGTACCTTTGTTGTCACCCTTTTTTAAAATGAGCAGCATCGTCGATTGTAAAGCTCCGTGAAATATTTTTGGGTCTTTGAGGATATGTAAATATTCAATATTTGAGTTATCGACTATAAATTTTCTTAATTTTTGGAAATAAGCTCCATTATTCATTGAAGGAGGAACAACATAAGCTAAGTATCCCCCCTCTTTGAGCCATCTTATCCCTTGATAAATAAATAAGTTAAAAATATTTACGCGGCCATTTATTACGGCTATAAATTTTTTCTTTATTTTTTCTGATGGAGAGAATTCATAATAGGGTGGATTTCCAATCACAAAGTCATATTTGTCATAATCTTGGTTTAAGAGGGCATCGGTATTTTTAAGATGTGCTTCGGGTACTACTTGTTTGGTAATATCAACTAATCTTTTATCAATATCCCATCCATAAAGTTCAGGATTTTTAAAACGTTCTCTTGCTGTAATTAAAAATTCTCCAGTCCCACAACCTGGATCTAATACTTTAGGTTTTCTTATTGTGTTAGGTAATTTACTAAGCAGCACCTCTCTTATAGATTTGGGTGTAAAATATTGTCCTAAAGATTTTCTATAATTTATATCTGTTTCGTCTATATATTTTAGTGTGGCATCGGTAAATTCTTTATTATCTTTTATTTGTTCTTTTAACTCTTCGAAATTACGAATAACTCTCAGAACTTTCCCTTGGATGATTAACTCTTTTGTATAAATAGGTTTTAAACTTGGGTTAGCTGGTTGAAGTCGGAATCTACCCTTTTCTTTGTAGATTTTCTTTAATGTTACTTCATTGCCACTTATTAAAGCGACTACGGTTTCTCCATTTTCAGCATCCGGTTGTTTTCGAATTATTACGGTGTCACCGTCAAAAATTCCTTCGTCAATCATACTATTGCCGCGAACTTGTAAGGCAAAATGTTCGCCTGATTTAGATAGTTGAGATTTCGGTACTTCAATAGTTTCTTTATTTTCAATCGCTTCGATCGGTTCTCCAGCAGCAATAGTACCCAGTAGGGGGATGGCCACCAAATCAGAAACTTTCTTTTTTTGATTTAACTCAATTGACCGCGGTTGATTTTCTATTTTCCTTAGATAACCTTTTTCTTTCAATGCTTCAATATGTTGGTGGACAGTAGCAATAGAAGACAGTCGAAAATGCCTTCTTGTCTCATCCAAAGAAGGAGCATACTCATTCCTCTTAATATATTTAGTAATGTAATCCAATATTTGTTTTTGTCTTTTAGTAATCATAAAATTAGTTATCCACACCCTTACTAATTATAACATAGCAAGACCGAAAGAAAACCGAAAGTTATCCACAACCCCTGATTGACTTCTTTAAAAATTAAAATTAAAATAAAAAAATAGCCTAAACATAGGCTGACTCTTTATATTCAAAGAAATAATTGAAAATGATTATATTTTGTCAGTATATTGGGAAGAAGAAAGGGGGCATAGAGACCCGAAGGAGATTTTGAAGAAGATTAAGGATAATAAAAGTAAATTAGAAAAAACTTTAAGCAGTATTCAAAAAATGTTATGAGAGATAATTTAGGACGAACAACTTATGCAGAAAAAATTGCCGCAGAGATTTTGGAACGGTATGAGGCCGAAAAGAAAGCTTTTGAAAAAGGAGAGAAAAGGGAGAGGGAAAATATTATTTTTGCGGTTTCCGGTAAATGGGGCGAAGGGAAGACAAGTTTATTAGATCTATTAGAGAAACCCTTAAAGAAAAAAGATTTTAAAGTTATTCGATTTAATCCTTGGAAGTATTCACAAGAGGACATAACTTTGAAGCGTGCTTTTCTCCGAACTATAAAACGGGAACTTAACTCAGCAGTTGATCTTGATGATATGTACTACGATAGAACTAAAACAGTTATCGACTGGAAAAATATTAACTGGTTATCCGTAATCAAATGGATTTCGATTACTCTTTTTATTCTTTTAATACTTTTTCCTGTAATCCTAGAATATTCATACCAAGAATGGCTTAATATTATTGGCAATATTTTCAGAAATCTTTGGGCTTCTGGTATTGTTGTTGCTTTTGCAGCAGTACTTTTGATTCCTTTAGCGATTAAAACAATAACCTTCAACAGAAGAGAAGCAAAGATTTCTACAGCAGAAGAATTTGAGAGTAAATTCAAGGACTTGTTAGAAGGAAAAGAAAAAATAGTGATTTTCATTGATGATTTAGATCGCTGTAATACAAAAACTGTTAAATTAATTTTAGATTCTTTAAAAACATTTTTTCAACATCGGGAATGCTCTTACATTATTACTGGCGATCATACAGTTATTGAAAGATATGCAGCAGAAGAGTTGCAATTACCTGAGGAGATGTCATTACAACAGAAACTCCAGGAAGGAAGAAGATTTCTTAAAAAACTTTTCGATGTTTACTGGAGATTACCTCTACCAACGCCTCAACAATTTAGTATTTTTGTTAACGATGAAATAACAAATTCAAATATAGTATTTAAAGATAATACTCAACTGGTTAATTTCAAGTCCTTTTTACTCGATGATAACCTCTTTGAACGAAACCCACGTCACGTTAAGAGATTTATAACTAAAGTGCGTTTTCCAATTGAAAGCATTCATTTACAAATAAAAGAACTTGAGGGGCTGCAGGAGCCGAATGCAAGCGTAATGGATTCCCAGAAAGCCCTAGAAGAGATTTTAAATAATCCAGATTTATTAGCTAAAGTTCTTTTATTTGAGGAATTTTCTTATCCTCTATATGAAAGGCTAGTTTTGCAACCCGCAGAGTTAATAACTCATGAGAAATCTCTAAGGAGTGGTGTAGAACCAAAAGAGTTATCTATCGGTAAAGAAAAAGTTCTGAATATTTTAGAAAACAGACAAGAAGAGCTTGAGAAGTATATATTACTAGTCAACAGGAATCCTAAATTTACTGATGAGAATAATTCTGTGATACATGAAGTTGCTAATTATTTCTCTTTTTCTGGCTCTACGGGCCTACCAAGTATTAGAGGACCAGACGAGTCGAAGATTCCCGATTACTTAAAGAACGGTCAGCTCGTTGAGCAATTTGGTAAAATCTTGATAGAGGGTACTACGAAAGAGAGAAATAAATATTTTAGTGACAAGGCATTGAAAGTATTCCAGGAGAGTCAAGAACAAGAAAAGGTTAATGTGATTTCAGAAAGTTTAAAGATGGCAGCGATACTCAATGAATGGGCCAAAGATTTGGAGAGTTGGAAACAGAACTTTGATTCTTTACCAGTAGATAAACAAAATACGACTGCTAAGTTGTTATTTTCAGCACTCTTGCGAAAAAGACCAGAACTCATGGCTGAGGTTATAAGGGGAAAACCCAATTTTGCCATTTTATTATGGGAGACCGTAGATAGCGATGACGCATCTAAATTCCATAAAGAAACCCATACCCATCTTTCAGTGGTTGCTGTGAATCATCTTGATGAATCGTCGCCGAATCTTAAGGCAATTGAGATTTACCTGAAGAAGATCTCTAAAGACATTAGGCCAGAAATTGAGAAGCGACTTGTTGATCCGAATGCTTGTAAAAATTATCTTACTCAGCTCAAAATTGATAATTTATCTGAGGGTAACCTTGCCTCAATAACGAAAACTAAACTAGAATCATTTTTAGACCAAATCGATTGGGTTGCTCAAAATAAAGACTTTTTAAAAGAAATTGATCTATTTGCTGTGGCGCAACAAAAAATTAGAAACTTGGCAAAGAAGGCTGATTATCTCCCGCATATTATTGAACTTCGCGATGTATTTGAATTCATTGATGCTGATCGCGAGGAATTATATAACAATTTAGTCGAGCAAGTTAAAAAATCTAATTTAGAGCTTCTCACTAAGCCGAGTGTCCAAAATTTTCTTAATAAAGATCAAAAAATACAGATTTTTCAGGTATTAGTCAACATTTTTGCCAGTAATAAAGCCCTGCAGAAACGAATAAGTGTTGCTGACCTCCTTTCGCAAAATAACCAGCTATGGGTTAGTATTTCTAAAGATGATATCCAGGGTGTTCTAAGAAGATTGAAAGTTGCTAAAGTCCAGAGAAATAAAGAATTATCCGAGAAACGTCAAACCGTGTTAGTTTCCTGGGGGTACGAGGAAACTAAAAAATAAGCAAAATTATGACTTGGCCAACAAAAAATTAGGTGAAGCAAAACAAAAAGTCGAAGAATTAATTGAGAAATAAACAAAATTTAGGTTTAAGTCAAAAATATGTCCGAGCCATATTTTGGGAAATACGAAGAAATGAAAAAGTGGTATTATCGCCTTCAAGGAGACGGCAGGGGAAAAGATAATATTTTTTCTACTCATGAATCACACATTGAAGATTATTTTAGGGCGTTTTTTACTACTTGCCATCATTTTAAAGATTGGATTATAAAAAGTGGAGTTAGGAAGGATATTGTTGAAAGTTATATTAATCAGTCTAAATCTTTAAGCATTTGCGCTGATTTATGTACTTATTCGAAGCACGCAGAAATTACCAGGAAACCGAGGGCTAGTCCCGATACAAGAGGAAATAGGCAGGGTTTTATGATAAATCCATTTGGGCCAGAGCCATCATTTGTTATTTTTGACTTAGTAATTCAAAGTGGTGGTAAAACCTACGATGCTTTTAAATTAGCTGAACAATGTATTAAAGAATGGGATGAATTTTTAAATAAGAATAAATTACCAATTCCTACGTTAATTGAAGAAAAGATATACCAATGTTTTGAAAAAGAGTAGAAAAATAGCGTCAACTTTGTTTTGCGACGCTAAATAAAACAAAAAGTCGAAGAATTAATTGAGGCCCGCACCAGAGCAAAGCACGGTACGGGGTAAAAAATAAAATTATGGAAAATAAAAAAATTAAAAAAGAGGAATTTTTTGACGATTGCCCGATTTGTCGGCTGATGAAAGCCGCAAAAGAGCAGGGAAGAGAGCCGACATCGGAAGAATTAAAAGAAGCTTTCAAAAAAGCTAGAGAAAAAGGCGCCATTGTCGGTGGAGAGTGGTTTGAAGAAGGGAGTGGAAAGGATAAGTAATCAATTTTAGACAAAGCATTTATAAGAAAATAATTTATGTCTACATTTACGATACCATTTCCCGAATATGATATCGCTAATATCCTCCAGAAAAAATTCCTCAAGAAGGATAATTTTTCTATTGCTATTCCTTTAAGTAGACAGCAAAAATTTTATGATCTGCTCCTCGTGAATGGAAAAAGTAAAAAGTCTGTGACCATTCAAGTGAAAAGTTCTAGGACGTGGCTTGGTTTAGAAAAGGACGAATATCAATACTATTCTTGGTTTAACTATTTTGATATCAAGGATAATTACAGTGATTTTTATTTTCTGTATATGACTTATCCGCTGTTTGATAAGAATTTTCATCCTCGGGCAAAATGGGACCGTAAGATGCTCGTTTTCAACCAAAAGGAGATGGTTAAATTACTGAACAATATTAGAACAAAGGATGGGAAACAAGAACGTTTTTTCTCTTTCGGTTTTAATGCAGTGGGTCGGAAAATATACGGTGTTCGAGGTTTTAATCATTTTAGTAATCGGGAATTTTCTCGAAATTTATTGGAAAATAAACTCAATGAAATACGTCGAAAATTTATGACAGAGTATTAGTTTATTTAGCTAATAAAAAATTAAAGAAACTAATCCCTTGCTTGCCAAAATGCAAATAAGGCGGGAGATGAAGCAGGTTTCATCGCACTTTCGGAAGCTTGGTAATTGAGAAATAAAATTTATGGATAAAATAAATACAAGATATTGGAGAATCGCCCCGGGCCAGGGAGGATTTTTATGGGCAGAACAAAGGGATAATAATTGTATTGCCGTTGGTTGGAATCGTATGGGAAATCTGACTAAGTTTAAGACAAAGGAAAAATTTGAAAAACAGTTTTTAAGTATTTATGGCAAAAAAAGAAAAAGAGCGGCTAATGAACTATGGCGATTTTATAGTAAGATAAAAGAGGGAGACAGAATTTTAGCCAATTCAGGAAAATATATATTTGGAATAGGCACTGTTGTTAAGGGCGGCTATAAATTTAATAAATATCTCTATTATCAACACAGCCAACCAGTAAAATGGGAATTAAAATTTTGGTCACCAGCAAACGCAGAAGAATTAGGGTTAACGTCAAGTTTGCTAAGAAGGATACGAGCGATTCTGACAATTTCAGAATTAGAGCCGAATGATTGGGAGACAATTAGAGAAAAGCTAGAAAAAACAAACAATCCATTCAAAACAATTTCGGAATTTGAAGGATTGTCACGCGCTCCTGAAACTGAGCAGGAAGTGATAGTTCTATTTAGTAAACTCTCGCGGCTTTCATTAAAAATGAAAATTGAATCGGTTGGCACGCGGTTCCCTGATGCATTAATAAAAGTAAAGCAAGAGGATATTTGGCAAACGAAAAGCGCTGAATTTGAATTATACTCCTCAAGCTTTAAAAGCCATATGAAAGATTATAAAAAAGACCCAAAAAGATGTGATATGATTATCTGCTGGGAGGACGATTGGAAAGACAAACCCAAAGATCTTAAAGTTGTTGAGTTAAAAAAAGAGCTAGAAAAAATAATTTAATAAAAGTCGAAGAATTAATTGAGAAATAAATATGATACAAAAACTAATTAACTTTTTGAATAATTGCGATTTAAAAAAACTGAATCAAGGTTTAGATGAATTAGATAAAAAAATAGAGGAGATATTTTTAAAAAGTAATGCATCAATAGATGATGAAACATTGAGCGTAATTCAAAATAAATCCTCTTATTTTTTTTGCTGGTTTTGTTTTTTACGTGCCAATTTTCTAAGGGGAAAGGATATAACTTCAAATCGAGCATTTCGTCAATTTCTCACAAATATAAAATGGCGAAATTATTACTTTGATAATTTTCCTCAAGGCTCAGAAAAACTTTTGCCGCAATTTTCAAATCCAAAGTTTCAACAAGCAAAAGGAATAGAAGAGGTGCTCCAGCAATTAAGAAGAAAATATAAATCTGGATACGAGTTTGTGAAAGAAATAAAAGAGATGGCAAACTCTTACGAGATTGAAGATATACATAGGTTATATCTTGAGCTAATATCAAAATTTATGAGCTTCAACCAAATTGGTAGTAAAATTGCAAATGCTATTATCGGAGAAACACTATGGGAATTAACTTTATTGAGAAGGCATAAAAAGAAAACCTTTCAAAATTTATTAAAAGAAAAATGGATAAGAAAATTAGCTCTCGCCTCTTGTTTTAATGTTATGATAGATACGCATGTGAGAAATTTCTTTAAAGAAAAATTAAATATCAAAGACGTGCAACATTCTATTTTAATTTTTTTGGCCAATTGTATAAAACCTGAGTTGATAGAGTTTTTATTTGATCGTAATTTTAAATGGATCCCTGAAAAGAAATTAATTCTTAAAAAGTATCAAGAATATGTAGGAGCAAATGTTATAGAAAAATTAATTTGGGTAGCATATTTTGTGATTAAAAATTCAAGAAGAAGTGATAATATTAATAATTTGCAATTTTTTCAAATAAAAGGGAACCCTTTTTTATAAGAACAATTTAATATTTAAAAGATAAGATATGAAAAAGGAAATTAAAAATTTAATAGAGAAGGTGAAGGAGTGTGCTAAGGAGGTTTATAAGGAGCTTGGGGTGGGGTGGCCGGAATGTGTTTATCATAGCGCAATGGAGGTGGCATTGAGAGAAAAGGGAATAACTTATGAAAGTCAAAGGATTTTGCCAATTTCATTTAAGGGACATATTGTAGGAGAAAGTAAACCAGATTTAGTTGTTTGGTTGAAGCAGGGTAAAAATAAAAGAATTGCGATAGTTATTGATTTGAAATGGGCGCCTTATGTTAATGAGGATCATCGAACGCAGGTTATTAAATACATTAAAGAACTTAAAAAACAGATAAAGCCAGGAGAAGAAGTTTTTGAGACCGGATTTGTGATTAATTTTATAAAAGAAGGCGGAAAGAGAATTGATGGCGAGGCAGAAGAAATTGAAGGAATCCAAATTTTAAACGTCGTTGTCTAATCAAAATTTAGGCCGGAGTTGAGAGAAATTTTATAAAATATATGAAATGGGTTGCGATTAGTGGAAGTTGGAGAAAAATAAATAAAGAAGTAGAAAATGACGTTAGAAAAACTGTAAGAGAAATTATATCTCGAGGCGATGGTATTGTTACTGGAGGAGCTTTAAACGTTGATTACATCGCTACTGACGAAGCATTAAAATTAGATCCTGCCGCAAAAAGAATAAAGATTTTTCTTCCAGCAACCTTAGAGATCTTTATTGCCCATTATCTCAAACGTGCCAAAGAAGGAGTGATTACCGAAGAACAAGCGGAAGATCTTATTAATCAGTTAAGCAGAATTAAAGAAATAAATCTTTCCTCGCTTATCGAAAATAAAGACAATAAAGTTATAAATGAAGAAGTATATCATAAGAGAAACACAACAATTATAAATGCAGCCGATGAATTAATAACATTTCGTGTTAAAGAAAAAGTGGGTGGTGTTGGCGTAAAAGATACAATTGAAAAA
>Ga0210005_1001951_pt1 | contig 12571 bp, 12 predicted proteins | sample CryGey02umfilter_3_FD_183961 | JGI IMG/M metagenome (GOLD analysis project Ga0210005, IMG submission 183961) | Groundwater microbial communities from aquifer in Utah, USA - Crystal Geyser 4/9/14 0.2 um filter (SPAdes) (version 3) | ecosystem: Environmental > Aquatic > Deep subsurface >... | reverse complement strand
TTGGACTGATAGCCTCTGGCTTATTTCCTCAAGAGATAATACAGGAAAACATAGTGGATTTTATCACGGAAATTTTATCCCTCAAATACCTCATCAATTGATTTTAAGGTATTCTAAAAAAAATGAAACAATCTTTGATCCATTTGTAGGTAGTGGAACTTCTGCTTTTGAATCTGAGACGTTAAAAAGAAATTTTATTGGCATTGACATTCAGGAAAATTTAATTAAATATATTCAAAAAAAAATATCAACAAAAAATAACTTTTCAGAGTTGATTGTAGGAGATAGTGTCTTAGAAAAAACATTTGAAGAAGTCGAAAAATCATTATTAAAAAATAATAAAAAGTATATTCAGCTTGCAATATTACATCCTCCTTATGCAGATATTATTAAATTCAGCAATTTAAAAGGTGACTTATCAAATTGCAAATCGCTAAAAGAATTTTTGAGTAATTTTTCAGTCGTTGCAAAAAATACAATCAAAATATTAGAAAAAAATAGATATTTATGTCTTGTTATGGGAGATAAATTTCTAAAAGGACAATGGATTCCTTTAGGATTTTATTGTATGAATGAAGTACAAAAGTTGGGTTTGACTTTGAAAAGTATTATAATTAAAAATATCGAAGGCAATCGTGCAAAACAAAACAAAGAAGCAATTTGGAGATATAGAGCTCTTTCGAGCGATTATTATATTTTTAAGCACGAATATATATTTATTTTTAAAAAATAGATTCTATGAATAATCCGTTTAAAAAGGGATCAACTTCAAATTATGATCTTAATATATTAAGCGATTTAAAATGGCATTGTACAAAATGCGAACTTAAGTCGGGACAAGCAAAAACTTGGCAAACGTGGAGGCATAATGGAATCCAATTAGATGTGGATGAGAAAGGCAAATTTTATAAAAAAATATTTTGTAACGAGTGTCAGAATAAAACTGTACACAGGAAGCTAAAAACATTGGAAATATTAAAAGAAACTAAAAATCGATCGGGTTTAGCGCGAAAGTTGGTTAAAAAAATAAAAAAGGTCTTAAAATACGAGGAGGCTGTTTTTTTAAGAAAAATTGAGTCTAAAGAATTGGAAGTTGACCATAAGTTTCCCCAAATTCGATGGAATAAAAATGAAGAAGAAAATAATGCAGATATGCGGGAAGAAATAATTAAAAGAAAATTTATTTTATTATCAAGAAGTAATAATCTTTTAAAATCGAGATATTGTGAAAAATGCTTTAAAACAGGAAAAAGAGGTAGTTTTCCTGGAATAAATTATTGGTTTAGAGGCAGTGAGGATTGGAACAATAATATTGATAAATATGATCAAAATGGATGTGAGGGTTGTTTTTGGAATAATCCATATAAATGGAGGAGTGAAATAAATAAATTAGTTAATAAATAATATTTATATAGTTAAAAATATACTTGTATTAAATTAATATATGTGTTATGTTAATAATAGATAAATATAAAGTCAAAGAAATCATGGCAAAAACAAAAATAAACAACTTCACAGAATTAGCTAAAATGCTTGGAATTTCAAAAAATCAGCTATCAAATATCTTGTCAAATAAATTTAAACCTATTAAAAGTAATGTTGAGGAGCTCGCTAATTTTTTAAAAGTGAGCCCTCTTAAAATTATTAAGGAACAAAAAAATAAATAACCATGAATTATATTGGATCAAAATTATCCTTATTAGAATTTTTAGAGGAATCAATAAGTAAAGTTGTTGGTAAAAACTGTAATACTTTTTGTGATTTATTTGCCGGTACAGGAATTGTAGGAAGGTATTTTAAAAAAAAAGGCTACAAAATTATTGCTAATGACATTCAGTATTATAGTTATATTCTAAACAGACATTATATTGGAAATCATAAAGAATTAAAGTTCCTTAATTTATTAAAAGTCATACCAGGACTGATTAAAATTAAAGAAAAAGACAGAAAACTCTTTGTTTGCAATTATTTATCTTGTATTAATGGTATAAAAGGATTTATTTACAACAATTATTGTGTTGGCGGGACAAAAAATAATATTATAGAAAGACAATATTTTTCCGATGAAAACGGGATGAGGTGTGATGCCATTCGTCAAAAAATTGAAGAATGGAAAGATAAAAAGTTTATTTCTGGTGATGAATATTATTTTTTAATAACAAGCTTAATAGAATCAATTGATAAATATGCGAACACAGCTTCTGTTTATGGTGCTTTTTTAAAAAAATTAAAAAAAACCGCCCAAAAAAGATTATTGCTGAAACCAGCAGAATTGATAGTCAACGATCAAGAACATCAAGTTTTTAACGAAGATATAAATAGTGTAGTAGGAAAAATCGAAGGTGATATTTTATATTTAGATCCACCATATAATCAGAGGCAATATGCAACCAACTATCACATACTGGAGACAATTGCCAGATATGATAATCCAATAATTCACGGTAAGACTGGTTTAAGGGATTATCAGATTCAAAAATCACTTTATTGTTCAAGAACACAAGTTAAAAAGACTTTTAGAGACTTAATTTTAAAAGCAAAAGCGAAATATATCTTTTTGAGTTACAATAATGAAGGTTTGATGAGTTTTAATGATATTAAAGAAATAATGAGTCTTCGAGGTAAATATGGGAATTTTACAAAAGAATATAGTAGGTTCAAAGCAGATAAATCAAAAAATAGAAAATTTATCGCAAATAAAACAGTTGAGTATCTACATTATGTTATTTGTAATTAATTTTTTATTGACTTCTTTCAAAATACGCTTTTAATATATCTCTTGCGATTGGTCCGGCGACGTCCGACCCCTGCCCACCTTCTTCAACTAGGACAGTGACGGAAATTTCAGGATTATCATAAGGAGCAAAGGCGGAAATCCAAGCGTGTGGCATACCGGATGCGGCGTGTGACTCAGCCGTTCCGGTTTTACAGGCGACCTGTATTTTGGTTAAGGTCTGACCCTGCTGTCCAAGTTTTGCAGGGTCAGACCTTATTGAAAAATCAAATAGTGGCCAGCCGGTTCCGCCGGTCGAGCAGGCCTGTTTCATTCCCTCACGAATTAAATCGATCGTTTTTTGAGAAATGGGTAATTTCTTACATGTTGGTAAAGACGCAAAATTTTGCGTCTCTACATTTTGTTTTAATAATTGCGGTTTACATAAATATCCTCCATTAGCAAATACATCAGAAACAAGTGCCATTTGTAATGGAGTTGTTCCGACGTATCCTTGTCCAATTGACAAATTGTAAGTGTCACCCAAATACCAATTATCTTTCAATATTTCTTTTTTCCAAAATGTTGAAGGAATAAGCCCTTCGTCTTCATCAAGACCGATTTGAGTGCGTTTTCCCAGTCCAAAGATATCAGACCACTTTTTTATTTTTTCAACGCCAGTTTTATTCCCGACGATATAGAAAAAAATATCATTTGATCTTCTAATCGCTTTGACAATATTGACCATTCCCTCGACTTTTCCATATTGAAGGAAATACCAGTTGCCGAAAGTGGCGGCGCCGGCCTTAATACTTCCTTTGTCTTCAATCTCTGTTTTTTCATCAATGGCTTTTTCTTCCAGTCCAGCCGTAGCGACGACCAATTTAAAAATTGATCCGGGCGGATAAGTAGCTTCTGTAACCCGATTAATTAACGGATTATTTTTGTCTGTCAGATAACTTTGAATATTTTTACTTGAATTATCCTCAAAATCTTGGGAATTAAAAGACGGAGAGGAAACACCAGCTAAGATTTCTCCGGTTTTTGGGTTAGTGACAATAATGGCGGCTTTTTTATTTTTTACTAATTCATAAGCTTTTTTCTGTAGTTCAAAATCAAGAGATAGTTGGATTTTTTCTCCTCGTATTGGAGCAATAACATCGACAGTTTTTAAATATTTACCTTGAGCATCTACCTCAATTAATTTTTTTCCGGGGACACCTCTTAGTTGACAATCAAATAATTTTTCAATACCTTTTTTTCCGGTTCGGTCGCCAAGCTGGAGCTTATACTGACAGTGATCATTTTTTATATCATTTGCGTCGGCAATTTGGCGGTAACCAACTAATGGAGCGATAGCTTCAGGGTCCTGATAAACCCGTCTTGAAATAATTTTTTCCTGATTAATATCAGGCTCTAAATTTTTGGCAATAGAAAAACCTTTTCTATCAACTATTTCTCCACGTGGGGCTTCGATAATGATTTCCCGAAGACGATTTTGTTCAGATAAAGTTCGATAGTAGTTCCCTTTGACAATCGTCAGCTGAAAAAGCCTTAAAAACATGACGATTAAAAACAAAAAAATTAAGACAATATAAAAATAAAAGGAATTTTCCATTGCTTGATTATTACCTTGGAAAAAATTCAATCCTTTTGAGTCACCTTTTTGGAAATATGAAAGTTTTGTCATTTAACTTGTAACTTGTAACATTAAAACATCAACTTATAAAATACCCTTGCGAAAAATACCCAAGCAACAGGATATGTAATATTACAAAAATTCCAAAAATAAAATATTTAATAAAATTGCTTTTAATTTGAGCAATGTAAATAAAAAATGATAGTGAAAATAAAGAATAGCGGGGGATAGAGGAGAATGTCCCTGTTAACGTAGGTAAGATTAAATTGGCAAAAGAAAAAAGATTTAAACCCAGTTCGTTGTAACTTGTAACTTGTAACTTGTAACTTTTTAATCCTTTAATTTTAAAGTTAATAATTTTAATTAAATCTAAAATCAGAACTATAAAAATAAAATTAAATATGAGAAATTCAATAACAGAAACATAAAAACGGGAATCATGAGCGGCGGTAATAAATATTTTGAAATATCTCCAATAAACTTGAGGTAATAATATTAGATGTGATGAACGATTAGCGCCAAAGATAGGCTGTGACGTCAAAAAGAAAAATGGGTCGCCGGTGGTTTGCCAGAGATATAGACAGTACAAACCGAGGCCGAGAATTGGGGCAAGTGAGGTTATAAATGGTTGTAAATAGTTATAAATAGCTGTAGGGGCGACCATTTTGGTCGCCCTTTCTTTATTTTTAATTTTCAATATTTGATATTTTTCAATTAAGTGAAAAATAATTGGTATTATCAAAAACACCCCGATTAATCTTGTTAAAGAGGCTAAAAAAGCAAAAATAAAAACCAAAAAATAATTTTTCTTCTTAAGAAAAAATAAAGTTGAAATTAACAATAAAAAGAATAATCCTTCGGTATAGACAGCACCAAAAAAGAAAGAAGTGGGAAAGATGAGCAGTAGAAATATAGTTGAAATTCGTTGAAATTCGTTGAAACTCGTTAAATATTTGTAAAACAAAACCAACCCAATCAAAAACGAAAAATTAGAAATTATTAATCCGGTTAGCAATTGATTGTTGGAAAATAACAGAGATAAATATTTTATTATCAGAGGATAAAGTGGGAAAAAGGCTTGTTCATATTGGGAGTAACCGTTGCGAGCAATATTGATATAATGAAGACCATCAAAATTTGCCAAAGCTGAAATCCATCTGGGCAAATTAAATAATGGTAACTGGTCAGCATAAGGAAAAAATCCAAGATACGGAATAATCTTTTGACTGAAAAAAATAATCAAAAAATCAAACATTCGCCAGAGTAAAAAAATGAGAATAGCGGAAAATAAATTCATTAATAAATTATATACCACTCACAAATGAATTTGCTCGAGGTTAGAAGCCAGGTTAAGATTGACATAGTAGGGAACTAAAACTACCTAATACTAAAATGTACTATCGATTAATCGATAGTACATTAACTATTCGGATAAAGTAGGTATAACTTTGGTAAAATGTGTTGTTGTGTTTTTTCGGGGTATAGCTTAGATGGCTAAAGCGTCAGGCTGGGGGTCTGAAGACCGTGGGTTCAAGTCCCGCTACCCCGACAGTTTTTTAGTATCATATAAATATGAAATTCTTAAATATTCCAATCGAAAAACCCGCAGAAATTAATTTTATATTGGCTCAATCTCACTTTATTAAGACGGTCGAGGACTGTTATGAGACTTTGGTGGAGGCTGTGCTGGGGATAAAATTTGGATTAGCTTTTTGCGAGGCGTCAGGAGAAAAGCTTATACGAAAAGCTGGTACTGATGAAGAGATGGTTGATTTGGCGGTAAAAAATGCGAAAAAAATTGGAGCCGGTCATTCGTTATTTATCTTTCTCAAAAATGCTTTTCCAATTAATGTTTTAAACAGAATAAAAAATCTTTCAGAAGTTACCCATATTTATTGTGCGACTGCCAACCAAACTGAAGTGATTATTGCTAAGACGAAGCAAGGTCGGGGGATAATGGGCGTGATAGATGGTGGATCACCTGTTGGAGTTGAAAATCAAAATCAAGAAAAAGAAAGAAAAGAATTTCTTCGTAAAATAGGCTACAAAAAATAGATTACTTCAATTTTTTTAAATCGCTATCAAAAGTCTCCAAGGAAGTTGTTTTGAGGCTTTGGTTTACCGTGAAAATCCAGCAGTCGATGTAACTGAGATTAGTTTTTCCAAATAAACCTAAGGCCTTGATCATAAGTTTTTTTCTTGGATTAATAATCCAATCGAAATATAACTGTTCTAATAATGTAGAAACAATAATTGATTTGGGAGTTTTGAAATAAGAAGATAGAACCCAAATTGTTTCAGCCAAAACAATCTCGTCAAAATATATATTTACATCATTTTTATAAGCTTTATCAAATATTTTTTTTGCTTTGATAGAAAGAGTCGGGTGATCATTCCTTAGGTATCTAAGGAGAATGTTCGTGTCTATGACAACAGTTGGTTTCATATTTTAACGCTATATTTTTTACCTAATTCTAAACCAGTTTTTTCTCTGACAGTTTTCATATCTGCATAGGGAATATTTGTTTTTAAGGAACCAAAAAGACTGTCAACAACATTAGATTGAGATAATACCTGTATGGTTGTTTGTTTTTTCCCCGGAATTGGATCGAGAAAAACAATTCTATCACCAACGTTAATATTAAGAAGGCGGCGTATTTCTTCTGGAATTGTTGCTTGACCTTTGGTAGTGACAGTCGATATGTTCATAGTAAGAATTATATTCCTTAGTAATACTTAAATCAAGAGGTAATACAAATGTAAATTTTGGAGTGATAAATCACTCCACTACATCAAAACATATTTGTTTTAGATTTTGTTAGAATAAGAGAATGACAAAAGCTATTACAAAAGATTTGATCGATACTCTTTCCAAACTCGCTAAAATCAGCCTCACCAAAGAGCAGGAAGAAAAATACGCCAGTGAATTTACTTCAGTGATGAATTATATGGAAGAAATAAAAAATCTTGAAGTCGATAATATCGAAGAGACGGCCCGGGTTGCCAATGATGAAAATGTCTTACGCGAAGACATCGTCAAGGAGTCTTTGCTTCAAAAAGAAGCTTTAAAAAATTCTAAGAATACAAGTAATGGATATTTTTTAGTTCCGGCTATTTTTAAGGAAGATTAGTATGTTAAATAAATCAATCAAAGAATTATCATCGTTGTTAAATAAAAAACAAATCAGCAGCGTTGACTTAGTCAAAGAAACATATTCTCAGATTGAAAAATTAGATTCCAAGCTTCACAGTTTTATTACCATTAAAGATAAGAGTGTTGCCCTAAAAGAGGCAGAGGAAAAAGATAAAATTCGAAAAAACGATTCTTCAATAGTCTTTGGTCTGCCTTTCGCTGTTAAAGATGCCTACGTCACAAAAGATTTACAAACGACGGCAGGATCCAAACTTCTTGAAAATTTCAACTCGCCGTATAATGCCACCGTCGTAGAAAAAATAATTAAAGCCGGTGGAATTTTGATCGGTAAAAATAATATGGATAATTGGGGTCATGGAGCTTCAAATGAAAATACCAATTATCAAATTCCCCACAATCCTTGGGATATGGAGCGGATTACGGGAGGTTCTTCCGGGGGCTCGGCCGTCTCAGTCTCAACCCGAATGGTTCCTTTTGCCGTTGGTGAGGATACGGGTGGCTCGATTAGAAATCCATCCAGTATGTGTAATATTTCCGGATTAAAAGTCACCTATGGTCGGGTTTCCAGATACGGAGCGATTGCCTATGCCTCATCGCTTGATACGGTTGGCCCGATGGCTAAGTCCGTCGAGGATTTAAGTTATTTACTGGAAATTATGGCCGGTCACGATGACCACGATGCCACCAGTTCAAGATTACCGGTTGAAAAATATTCTCAATATTTAGGTGATTCGATAAAAGGGAAAATCATCGGCCTGCCAAAAGAATTTTTAGAAAAAGGACTTGATCCGGAAATTAAAAAAACAGTTTTGACGGCAACAAAGGTTTTTGAAAAACTTGGGGCAAAAATTATTGAGGTGAGTTTGCCTCATTTTATCTATGGAATTTCCATCTATTATTTAATTGCTTTGAGTGAGACCAGTTCTAATTTAGGTCGTTATGACAGCTTTCGTTATGGTGACAAACGGGAATTATTTTCTAATGAAACAGTTCGGAGAATTCTTCTTGGTACTTATGCTCTTTCATCCGGTTATGCCGATAAACTTTATAAAAAAGCCCAAAAACTTCGGACAATTCTTATTCAAGAATATGATCAGGCATTGAAAAAATGTGACGTTCTTTTAAGTCCGGTTACTCCAAGCTTGCCTTCAAAAATTGGAGAAATGATTAGTGATCCGTTAAAGAATTTACTTGAAGATCTATACACAGGGACTGTTAATTTAGTTGGGGCTCCGGCTCTTGTTATTCCGGCAGGATTTTCGGAAAATAATTTACCAATCGGTTTACAGATTGTTGGAAAAAAATTTGGTGAAGGTGAGCTTTTTCAACTTGGATATAATTATCAACAAGAGACCGATTGGCACAAAAAATTACCAATAATTTTAAAATGAAAAAAATTTGTATCATATTTTGTGGGGGTACAATTACGATGAAGCGTAATAAGGAAGGTGTTTTAGCTCCCTTTTATAATGCAAAGGACTTGTTGAACTTTGTCCCTCAATTAAATCAGATCGCCAATATTTCCGTCATTCAGTTAGCCAATGTTGACAGTACGAATATCGAACCAAAATTTTGGACTGTTCTTGCCAAAACAATTAAAGAAAACGCAGATAAATACGACGGCTTTGTCATTACTCACGGGACTGATACAATGGCCTACACAGCCTCGGCAATTTCTTTTGCCTTGTCTGGTATTAATAAGCCAATTATTTTTACCGGATCACAAAAACCAATATCTGATATTGCCAGCGATGCTTCTAATAATTTAATTAACTCAGTATTAACGTCTTTAAAAGTAAAAACTGGAATAGTCATTGTTTTCGGGCCAAAAATTTTAAGAGCTAACCGATCAACAAAAATTAGTGAATCAACTTTAGATGCTTTTGATAGTCTAATGGTTGCTCCTATAGGGACAATTGCTCTTGAACCAATTATAAATTATCAATATAAACAAAAAGTTAATAAATTTTCCGATTTATTTTTTGATCCAAATGTAGTTGTTATTAAAATTACCCCAGGTCTATCAATAAAATATCTTGAGCACATAATTAGTGTCGATGTCCACGGTTTGATTTTTGAAGGATTTGGAGCTGGTAATATTCCAAAATCACTTTTATCGTTTATGAATAAAGCAAAAGATCATAATTTACCAATAATAATTTTAAGTCAGTGTATAAAAGGCACATCAAGGATGCAACTTTACGAGGTTGGTAAGGATGCTTTAAAATATGGAGTTATTTCTGGTGGCGATATGACAGTCGAGGCGGCCTCGACAAAATTGATGTGGATTTTGGCTCAAACACGAGAAATTAAAAAAATTAAAAAATTATTTTTAACAAATGTGGCAGGAGAAGTAACAATAAATTTATAAACATTCATTTGACAATTGAATGTTATTATGTTAATGTAAACTTATTAATAAATATATATTATATCAAACTACACCTTTATATATGATAAATAATTCTTTAATTAAAATAATAGATTTTTGGCAAGAAGTGACACAGGAAAAAAATCTTTATGATAGGCAATTAGTGGATAACATAGACATAGAAACTAAAGAAGTTATTGATATTATAGGCCCGAGGCGATCAGGCAAATCATCAATAATGAAAATTATCATACAGAAACTAAAGGTCAAAGAGGGTTTTCTTTATATTAATTTTGAAGATCCATATTTTATTGACCACAATACACCGATGATTTTAGAAGAATTGGTAGAAACTTATAAGGAATATTACCAATCGAATTTGACTTATTTATTTTTTGATGAGGTTCAAAATATAGATTTATGGGAAAAAGCAGTCAGAAAACTTAGAGACAGCGGACAGTATAAGATATTTATTTCAGGATCGTCATCAAAGCTTCTGGGGAGCGAGCTTGCCTCGCTTTTGTCAGGCAGACATCTATCTTATCAGCTTTTACCATTATCTTTTTTTGAATACCTTGTTTTTCGAGGTATAACAATACAAGGGAAAAAAGATATTATCCTAAAAGAAAAAATGTTGTTAAGGCATTTTAGTGAATATTTAGTCTGGGGCGGTTTTCCTGCAGTTGTTTTATCTAAAAAACAAGAACTTCTGAAGCAATATTATTTAGACATAATACAAAAAGATATTGTGAAACGCTACGAGATTAGAGAGAAAAACGTGTTAGATAAAATGGGTGTGTACCTTCTGACTAATTCTGGAAAGATAATTTCAGTATTGGGAATGAAAAATATATACGGAATATCTCATGAGCTTGCCTCAACCTATTTAGAATATTTTAAAGACGCTTTTCTTGTTTTTGAGCTTCCCCAATTTTCTTACTCTGTCAAAACTCAGCAAAAAGCTTTAAAGAAAATCTATGCTGTTGATACAGGACTCGCCAATACAATATCATTCCGATTTTCTGAAGATAAGGGAAGAATTCTTGAAACCGCAGTGTTTTTAGCTCTTAAACGGCAAAATAAGGAAATGTACTATTACAGAACAAAAAATAATAAAGAAGTTGACTTTTTAATGAAACAAAAAGGATTAAAAAACAAACTTATTCAAGTTTGTTGGGATTTAACAGATGAAAAAACAAAAAAAAGAGAGATTGATAACTTAAATAAAGCTATGGAAGAGTTAAGATTGGATGAAGGATTAATATTGACTTATAATACTGAAGACAAAGTCTTAATAGATGAAAGAGAAATTACTATTTTACCGGTATATAAATGGATACTAAATTATGAATAAATATCAAGTCATCATTGGGATGGAGGTTCACGTTGAACTCAAAACTTTATCTAAGATGTTTTGTGGTTGTAAAAATGATCCTTTTCACGCCGAAAAACCAAATATCTACACTTGTCCGGTCTGTCTGGGTCTGCCAGGGGCTCTTCCGGTTGCCAATAAAAAAGCGATTGAATGGACGGTTAAATTAGGCTTAGCCCTTGGGTGTAAAATAAATACTTTGAGCAAATTTGACCGCAAACATTATTTTTACCCTGATCTTCCAAAAGGCTATCAGATTTCTCAGTATGATTTACCTTTTTGCTATGATGGTAAAGTTGAAACTTCGTTTGGACCGGTTGGGATAACACGAGTTCATTTGGAGGAGGATACGGGAAAATTAATTCACCAAAAAGTCAACGGTCAGGATGTCTCTTTAGTTGATTTTAACCGCTCAAGTGTTCCTTTGGTTGAGATTGTCACCGAGCCGGAAATCTATTCATCGGCTCAGGCAAAAGAATACGCCAAAAAATTAAGGCAGATTGTCCGCTATCTTGATATTTCCGACTGTGATATGGAGAAGGGGGGAATGAGATTGGAGGCAAATATCTCATTGCAGGTTATGGGTTATGGGTTAGGAGTAAAGGGGGTTGGAAAATTGCCAAACTACAAAGTGGAGTTAAAAAATATCAATTCTTTTCGATTTTTGGAGAGAGGGATAGAATATGAAATTAAGAGACAGAGGGAATTATTAGAAGCAGGAACAACACCAGATCAAGAAACAAGAGGATATAATTCAGAAAAAAACATTACTTATACGCAAAGATCTAAAGAAAATGCGGCCGATTACCGTTATTTTCCTGATCCCGATCTGCCACCGATTAGATTTGATGATCAATGGTTTGGGGAAATCAGTTCATCGGTCCCGGAACTTTTAGATAGTGTATTTGGTCGTTGGGAAAAGGACTATAAGGTTGATAGAAAAATTACAGAGTTACTTTTTGAAACTAATTTAGAAGCAAAAAAACTTGATGAAATCTTTTCTGAACTGACAAAACAAAAATTAAATGTAGGAAAGTTTGTAAACGCGGTCGCCAACAAAAAAATAACAATGGATTTATTTGTCAATAGCGTTGAAGAAATTATTAGCACTTTTAAAAAGTCGGTGACGGTTGATGAAATTACCGATGAACAGTTAAAAGTATTTATCGATAAAGTTTTGGCTGTTAATCAAAAAGCCGTGGCCGACTACAAGTCAGGAAAAACTAACGTGATAAATTTCCTGGTCGGAATGGTGATGAGGGAGGCGAGGAAGAAGATTGAGTTTAAAAGGTTGGTTGGATTGATATCTTCGACGATTGATC